>JGI24539J26755_10000079_pt1 | contig 40108 bp, 38 predicted proteins | sample NorSeaMetagenome_2_FD_26755 | JGI IMG/M metagenome (IMG submission 26755) | reverse complement strand
TACAAGCAAACCATTTACTAGTCATATAATCAACTTTCTTCCAATTTCACGAACCAATAAATCGTAAATAATTGTTAGTTTTTTATGGTTCTAAAAGTTAAATTAATCCTTGGCTGATAAATTTTCTTTTGAACTGGTATTTGATGTAGCCAATGATGCTGTAATGCGCCAATCATAATAACTAATGACCCTGTAGGTAGTTCTAGTTGTAGTTTTTGATTCGATTTTGTTTTGTGTTTCAAATCAAACCTTCTTGTAGCCCCAAGACTTACTGAAGCTATTGTTGGATTAATCCCCAAACCTGCTTCGTCATCGGCATGCCAACCTACCTTATCATTCCCATCTCTGTAATGGTTAAGAAGGACACTATTAAAATTTTCCGTTGGTATAAAATGCTCAATAACCTTCTTAATTTCTAACAACTCCTCTGTCCATGGATCTGGATCACACAAAATACCTGAATATTTGTAACTAAACCCTTCGTAACCATACCAAGCTGTTTTCCTAGGAACATCATGTACCTTACCATACATTTTTATTTGCTCTTGCTTCCAATTGATAGTCTCTAATAGTTTTTTAAAATAATTATTCGCTACCGACAAAGGCATAAAATTGGGCATATACCAAACTTCTCCATCTTCCAAAATGAACTTTTCAAAAGTTCTCTCCTTAGGCTTTTGATTAAATAAATCCATTGTCAAATATTTTTTTAATTCTTGAAAGAAGCAATCTAGTAACTTTTACAAACTAAAGAAAGGACAAATAAGTATATTAACACCTTAAATAAAAATAGACTTATTATTCTTAATCTTAAATGATGTTGTATTTTTTCATCTTTCTACAATCTAAAAATAGACTTTAATAGGTTGGAATATTACTGCCAGAAAACCGTCCAAAGTAATTGACGTTGTTGCAATTCAAAGAAAACTTTTAATTCTTATTTATACACTATGGAATAAGAATGAACATTACATTGATGGATACAAAATAAAAGTAGCTCCAGAACAAGCTGAAGCTACGTATGATAATTTACAAAATGAAATTTATTAAGTTTTTATAACAGTACCTTTTTTAGTTCATTTAAAGTGAGCGTCCCTATTTACTTATTCAAAGTATAATGAAATATATAGCTTTCTGAAGCTGATAATGAATAAATCCCTAATTTTATAAAAAAACAACAAGGATGGCATTAGAAGAAACGATCAACAACGATATTAAAATAGCAATGAAGGCTAAAGAAGCTAATAAATTGCAAGCATTAAGAGCGATAAAATCTTCTATTTTATTATTGAAAACATCTCCGGATGGATTAACTGAAACATCAGCTATTAAATCATTACAAAAAATGGTTAAGCAACGAAGAGATGCAGGAGAACTATATGTTCAGCAAAATCGTCAAGATTTGGCAGATGTTGAATTTTTTGAAGCAGCTATAATCGACGAATATTTGCCACAGCAAATGAATGAAGATGAAATTAAAGCGGAATTAACTACCATTATTGCTAAAACTGGCGCATCCAGCAAAGCCGATATGGGTAAAGTAATGGGTGTGGCAACTAAAGCAATGGCTGGAAAAGCCGATGGAAAGTTGATTTCAACGTTAGTTAAGCAGTTATTGTCGTAATTAAGAGATTAGTAAGGAGTGTATTGTCGAATTCAAGAAAAGGGGACAGTACCTTTTCTTACTATTAAAATTTTCCGTTGGTATAAAATGCTCAATAACCTTCTTAATTTCTAACAACTCCTCTGTCCATAGATCTGGATCACACTAAAAATGCTTTTATTCCATATCTTCGTAATGCCTATGGTAATAATAAAAAATATTCTTGCACTCCTACTCTTTTTTATATCTGTTTCCGTACAAGGAAATAAGGAAATTAAAGTGGTGCATATAATAGGAAAAGCTTTTGTTGAAAATGATGTTAGTCCTAATAAAGCAAGAAAAGAAGCTCTTAACAATGCCAAGATTGAAGCGTTGAAAAAAGCAGGGATTGGTGAGTCTGTAAGAGCCCAAAGTTTACTTTTCACAAGTGAAACAAATGGAGATTTTAAAGACTTTTTTAGTTCATCATCTCAAATAGAAATTAAGGGTGCGGTTAAAGAATATGCTATTACAAGCGAAAGAATGTTTTGTAAGGATAGTTTGTTGGTGATTTACGAGGTAATTATAAATGCTACTGTTATTAAATACAACAAGAAAGCTGATCCAGCATTTACTTCAAACATTCAAGGAATAAAACAAGTTTACGCATCGAATAGCAATCTACAGTTTACGCTAAAATCTACCCAAAATTGTTATTTGACTATTTTTAACATTACTGACACTGAAGCCTATATGCTTTACCCTAACACTTATGAAAATGAAATCAAATTAGAAGGCTTGAAGGAATATAATTTCCCTACTGGTAAGTTAGATTACACGTTAAGCAATGAAACTGAACAACCAGAAACCAATAGATTGATTTTTGTGTTCACAAAGAAATCTATTCCTTTCATCAAAATGAATAATGAGCAGGTAACTTCCGTTGAGGATGTTTTTTCGTGGATTTATTCTATTTCACCGGATCAAAGAGTGTCGGATTATCACAGTTATTTTATTACTAAATGAGAGTAAGTTTACTTTACATATTGTTTACGGTATTTTCTTTTTCGCTTTGTGCTCAAAAAATCACAAATGTTGATTTTATGGTGGTTTCAAATGAATTGAAAATTTCATACGATATTGAATACGGTTTGAAAAACAGGTCCTACGACCTTAAAGTTGTTGTAGAACTTATAAAAAAAGGCAGTAATCAAGTAATTAAAACGATTAGTCCTACTAGCATTACCGGGGATATTTCAAAAGTAAAACCAGGAAAAGGGAAGGTTATTATATGGAATGTGTTAAATGACATCAATAAGCTTGAAGGTGAAATAAATGTAGAAGTGATTGTTTCGAATAGTTATACTTTAAATCCTAATAATAAATGGGGCCCAGAAGCAGCTTTGACGTCTTTGTTATTTCCAGGTTTAGGAAACTACTTGGTTAACAAAACGGAAAAATCGGCTCAAATAGGAGGCTATACATTCTTAGGCTATGCAGGCTCTTTGTACTTTGCGTATGAGTCGAACAAATCTTCTAAAGAAAATTACGCTGCTTACCAAAATTCAGTTCTTCAAAGTCAAATGGATGATTACTATGAAAAAGCCAATAGTGATAATAAGCTTGCATACTCCATGCTTGGTGTTGCTGGAGCTATATTAGCTAGTGAATTTACTTATGTTTTGATTAAAGGAACAAGTAATAAATTTAAGAAAGAATACGCGCTAGGAAGGTTGCCAAAAATCAATCTTGTTTATTTAGGAAATGGTTATGGCTTTGGGTTAAGTAAATCTTTTTAATGAGAATTAGTTTCAACATATTACTAGCGCTTTGCTCACTTATCCTTGTAGGCTGTGTGAAAGATCTTGATAGGGATAATCCGTTGGATGAGTTTTACGGATTTGATGGTGTGGGAGTATTAAGTGTTGCAAGCCACCTTATAGAAAGTGATAATAATTACGATCATATAGCCAATCCAGGGGAATCAATTAAATTAAATATTAAAGTTCGTAATGCCACTAAAAAGGATGTACACGGGGTTAACATTAAAGTTTCAACAAACAGTCCATATATATCTANCATTAAAAATNCAGGACCAATAGACCTATATCAAGATGGTTGGTCTTCAGCTTTTTATATTTCGAAGGACGGTTTAGGAGAAGTTAACTCTACGTCTTCCTATTTTGGATTTGACATAGCTTCTAATACCCCAATTGGGACGTTATTAAGATTTAATGTTGTTATAACTGACGAAAATGGGGAAACCTGGGATGATACAATTGAAATTACCGTTGTTGGTGTAAATGGCCATATATCCGTTAAGTCATTTGTAGTATATTCAGATAACAACTATGATAAGAAAATTAATAAAGGAGAAACAATTAAGTTAAATGTTATACTTGAGAACTTAGGAAGCAGTAAAGTAAACAAAGTTAAAGCAACCTTTTCTACTGATAATCAATACATCACTAACCTTGTAAATCATCAAAATATTAGTTATTATGAAGACGGCTGGTCATCAGCAGATTATATCTTAGCTGGAAGTTATGGTGAAGTAAATTCTTCAAATCAACATTTCGGATTTGATGTCGATCAGAATACTCCTGAGGGAACTGTTGTTGTTTTCGATGTTAATTCAACTGATGAATCAGGAGGTTTGTGGACAGATACATTTAGTATTAGAGTTGTTTATGTAGATGGTGATATTTCTGTTAAGTCACACTCAGTATACTCAGACAACAACTATGATAAGAAAATTAATAAAGGAGAAACAGTTAAGTTAAATGTTATACTTGAGAACTTAGGAAGCAGTAAAGTAAACAAAGTTAAAGCAACTTTCTCTACTGATAATCAATACATCACTAACCTTGTAAATCATCAAAACATTAGTTATTATGATGACGGCTGGTCATCAGCAGATTATATTTTAGCTGGAAGTACTGGAGAAGTCAATTCTTCAAATCAACATTTTGGATTTGATGTAGATGAGAATACTCCAGATGGAACAGTCATTGTTTTCGATGTTAATTCAACTGATGAAACAGGAGGTTTATGGACAGATACATTTAGTGTTCAAGTAAAAAAAATTGATGCAATTCTAACTGTACAATCTCATACGGTTTCATTTGATGATAACTATAACAACAAAGTAAATAGTGGAGAATCAGTTCGCTTAAATATTCAAATAAAAAATGAGGGAACGAGCAGAGCATTAGGTGTTAAGGCATCAATAACAACAGAAAGTAGCTATGTCACAAATATGGTTCGTAATAACTTAATTAGCTATTACGAAGATGGTTGGTCTTCTGCTGATTATATTTTGTCAGGAAGTTATGGAGAAACGGGGTCATCTTCTTCTAACTTTGGTTTTGACATTAAAGAAAACACACCACTGGGTAGCGTTATAACATTTAATGTGACTTTAACTGATGAAACGAATAATGTGTGGCACAACTCCTTTAATATTATTGTAGAATGAGAAAAATAAAATTCTTAACACTTCTCTTAATACTTCCTTTAATAGGCTTTTCTCAATCTGGAAAAAGTAGCACTAAATATGTTTACATATCTGAAATCCCAAAGCCTAAATATCCAGCAATTATTAAAATTGACCAAGTGGAGTTTTTGGATGCAAAAGATTCAAAAAACAACGTTTTAGATGCAAAAGAGAGTGCTGAAGTTAAGTACAGATTAACAAACTCAGGGAAAGGAGATGCGTATAAACTAGTTCTTAATATTTCTCAATCTAAAGGAACAAAAGGGGTTCGTTATAACCGTAAGGTTAATCTTGCTGATTTAAAGTCAGGAGAGTCTAAGATATTTTCAATTCCCGTAATAGCAAGTAAAGACATTTCAAGTGGAGATTTCGAATTATTATTATTAATCACTGAAGGTAATGGATTTGATTCTGACTCAACATTTGTAAACTTTAAAACACAGGAATTCAGAGCACCTAACGTAAGAGTTTTAGAAGGTGACTTGGTGTCTGAAGGGGAAAACGCTTTATTACCGGGGACGTCCGCAAGGCTTAACTTATTAATACAGAATATAGGGCAAGGAATTGCAAACAATGTTAAGATTGAGTTTAAGTTACCTGCTGAGAATGTTTACCCAACTGATAAAGAGGTTTTTGTTTTTGATTCATTAAGTGTTAATGACCATAAAAAAATAAGTTTTGGTTTTATGCTTAACAAAAGGTTTACTGAAGAAAAGCTTAAAATAGATGTTATCGTAACTGAAAAACTAGGTGAATATGGTCATCAAAAAACATTTACCTTTCAATTAGGTCACCAAATGGCTGCTGCTAGTGTTTTTAATGTAAATGGTACATTAGCACAAAATATAGAAATTACAAAACAAACTTTAACTTCTGATGTGGATGTAAATATTCCTAAAACCAGTAAGGAATATAAAAATAAAGTGGCCTTAATTATCGGTAATGAAAATTATAGCGCAAATCAAACAAGTTTGAATTCAGAAGTAGATGTTGCTTTTGCAAAGGCTGATGCTAAAGTTTTTAGAGATTATTGCATAAAAACACTTGGAGTAATGCCTGTAAATATTGTTTACCGAGAGAACGGTACAGCTGCACAAATGGCAGGAGATATTTTGAAAATTAAACAACTTATTAATCTTTTAGGTCAAGAAACAGAAGTTATCGTCTATTATGCTGGGCATGGCTTACCTAAAGAATCTACGAATGAGGCTTTTCTTATTCCTGTTGATGTTGAGGGAACCAATATTAGCGCAGGAATAAAACTGAGTTATTTATATGAGCAATTAACCGAATTTAAATCTAATAGGGTAACAGTCTTCCTGGACGCTTGTTTTACTGGAGGAGCTAGAGGGCAAGGCTTAATTGCTGCTAGAGGTATTCGCGTAAAACCAAAAAACGATTATTTACGAGGGAATATTGTTGTTTTTTCAGCAAGCTCAGCAACTGAATCTTCTATGCCATGGACTAGTAAAAATCATGGACTTTTCACTTATTTCTTACTTAAGAAAGTACAAGAATCAAAAGGCAATGTTGATTACAGTCAGCTTTACGAGTATTTAAAAAAGAATGTCGCTTTAGAATCTATTAGGGTAAATTCAAAAAATCAAACACCGCAAATCCTAACAAGTCCTGAAGTAGGTGATGAATGGAAAAAATGGAAACTTTAATCTTCCAACTCTTCTTTTAATCCAGGAAAGAGGTTAAACTGAATAAGCTTTTCGATATCATTTATAGTGGTTTTATAATCTCCACCATTTGTTGATGAAGAATCATTTTTTGCTATGTAGGCTATAGTAGCAGAAGAATCACCAAGAAGGATTGCTTTGTAAAAGTAAATTGGTATTTCGGTATTGCTATTTAGCAAAGGGGCTCTTTTTTGATAAATAACTCCAGTATAAATCATTAAGCTATCTTGAGTTTTTAACAAGTTTCTGGTTTTACTTTCAATACTCCGCCACACTACCCTATTTAAATATGGAAACTGCGGGGCAATATTTGATAGGTAAAAACTTTCGGACATGTAATGCTTGTTTCTCTTGGAAACCGCGGCAGGTTTTAAATGACCGCGATCATACCCTGAACCAACAAAATCTAAATTAGTGGCAGCCGAACACAGGGTGTCTTCAATAAATTTATTTTTTCTTTTAACTCCCCCTTTAATGTCTTCTTTTTTAACCGTATAAAATGTACTGTATGGTTTCCTTTCTTTGGCATTGAAAAATGAGGTGTAACTGCTTTTTTTATCAAGTTCCACTTTTTTATACCGCTCCGTTGAAGTACAAGAAAACAAGATTCCAAAGAGGAATAATNTCATCATAAAAAATGCCTTTGGAAAACAATGATTGAGCATATTAAACAAATATAGCCTGATTTTAATAACCCAATCCCTCTATTAAAACTATAAAGGCTGTTGGATTATAAATTAAAAGTAATTATCGTTAAATCGTTTCAACATAATCACTAAAAATGCAATAAAAAGCACTTTACTTGTTATTTATTACACTACTCTGTCTTTCAGTTAAAAAAGAGCGATATAATGCACTTTCACAGTCTTAAGGAAAAGGTTAAAACCCGAAGAGAGGTTTTAAATGTTACACAAGAACAACTGGCTGAAATAACAGGTGTAGGTTTAAAGACTTTGAAACAGTTTGAAAGTAGGAAAGAAAATCCTACTCTTCAAACTCTTCAGAAATCAGCTAATGCACTTGGAATGGATATAAGGCTTGAGGTAAAGTAATTATAATAAACAATGAGAAAGGCTAAGGTTTTATGTAAAGAATAAGTTGCCGCTGAGTTGATACAAAATAACGAAGGAGACTTCTTGTTTAGTTACTTAGAAAAATGGCTCACAAGTCCAAGTAAGACTTCCTTCTTACTTCAGGCATTGTGAACTACTCTTTAGTAGAATGGGGTTTTACCATTTTTTGAACTTTTCTTCCCTTTGTTGGGATAAATNTTAATTGATGTTTTTCATACAAATTAGCTTTTAAAATTATTTTGGTGAAGTATTAGCAAACCCAAAACAAGACATCAAATGAAATGAGCAGAAAGTAAAAAGCAATCAAAACTCCCACAAACACTGATGTTCTTTGGGGAAATGAAACATCTTGAAGATGTTGTAGTGCCCTCGATAATATTACTTTATTTTGTTTCAAAAATCTGTTAATCAACACTTTGAGTTAGTATTCTCTTTTTTGGTGAATAATTAGTAAAATCAAGTGTCCTCCAAAAATAACTTACTGTTGAAACCAAAAGAAGATTTTAANCTGACACAATATTTTTTTTTAAAAAAAACTTTTAGATGCATTACAAAACAAATTATTTTTCATAAATAAGTATGAAAAATAGTACTCAGCTTAAATTGTTAAACAAAGGCTTATAAGTAATGCTTAAGGTTGTTTTAATGAATAGACTATGAAGAACGAAAAAGAGAAATCAAAGAAGATTTAAAAGATGAATTGATGGATGTCTATGAAAAAGAATTCTTGAATAAGAGTTTAGAATTAGAAGATATAAAACTGCGGATTATATATCTATGTTGCAACTAAGGTTTGGAAATAAATGGTAGATTTGCAAAATAAGATATAAACAATGAAAAAGATACTATTTGGATTTATAACAATAGGATTTCTAATGTTTGTTGGTTGTAAAAAAGATAAACCTGGGCTTCAGTATGGAGATGGAGTAAATGATATTAATTTAAATGCTTACGAATCTGTTATAATTGGAGGTCAAGAATGGATGGCAGAGAACCTAAGGACAACAAAATATTCTGATGGAACGACTATTTCTAATGTAACAGATGACAAAGAATGGCAGGATTTGACCACAGGTGCTTGGAGCAATTACGGTAACAACCAATCCAATGGGGAAAAATACGGTAAGTTGTATAATGGGTATACAGTGGAGACTGGTAAATTATGTCCAACAGGTTGGCGTGTACCAACTGATGCAGAGTGGACTTTGTTAATAGATTATTTGTCAGTCAATGGTCATAAAGAATTTGAAGGAACAGCTTTAAAAGCTACTTCAGGTTGGATTAGTGGCAATGGAACAGATGATTTCGGATGGAAAGGTCTTTCGGGCGGTACCCGCAACGGCTATGGTGATTTCGCCAGCGTTGGTTACGGTGGTGACTGGTGGAGCTCTTCGGATGGTAATGGTGTTCAAATAAATCCTAATGGAACTGAATTTTCTGTTGTATACTTGAAACGTTCTTTAAGCTACGACAGTGGCGACTTGCATCGAAGCTATTTAAGTAAGAGCGTCGGTTTGTCTGTTCGTTGCCTCAGGGATTAGTTTATTATTATAAGCCCTCATTTGAAGACTTTTTCTTTGTTCAATTATTTTTTAAACACAATTATTACATCTCTATGCAATTCTCAGATTAGTACTCTGCTTAAATTGTTAAATCAAGGCTTATAAGAAGTGTTTAAGGTAGTTTTAATGAATGTACTATGAAGGACGCATAAGAGAGATGAGATTTTGAAGAATTAAAGAAATGGAAGTCAAAACTTGACTTAGAATTGATTATTCAAGAAGAGTATGATGGTAAGAAGAAAGAATTATCTGCATATATAAAGTAACTATAATATATTTTGATCTTTGATGTCCTGCTTTTGAGTACGGGCATTTTTTTGAGTTCTCTTCAAATAATAAGAGTAATTTATCTTATGTGGTTGAATTTAAAATAAAAAAGTAACGAATTATATTTCAACTTGCTACCTTCTTTACTTGTGAACTTGATAGGATTCAAACCTATAACCGCTGGAGCCGAAATCCAGTGCGCTATTCAGTTGAACACCTGCAGTAATGGAAGGAATAGGGGGCTCGTTTGGTAGTCAAAGAATGTTTCTAAGCGATGATCTTGAAAGTGAAATGTTATGGTGATTGTTGGGTTGAAATGTCGCAAGGTGTGTTCCTAGTGTATGGGCTTTTTATGCGGAAATCTTGCAATTATTGTCTCACCATTATGAGTGTTATATTTTCATTTTTAAGATCAATCTTCATTTTTAATACTGTTGATTCTTTCGTTATTTTTTCTCCCTGGCTGTCATCTGCATCACTTAATTCGAAATCAATTGCTTTTTCGGTTTTACTATCAAATTGCCCTGTGTAAATATGCCAACCAGTTTGCCGCACAAGTGCGTCATTCCTATGATTGTGTATGTTTAATTTATTTATTTGAATGTCATGTTTTATTTCATTAAACTGGTTTAGAATAGTCAAATATCCATCACAAGATTTGTCTAAATAAAAGATTCCTGTTTCTCCGCCCATTACATATTCCCCTGTCCCTGTTGTGAAACCCCAAGATTCCCCTGTTGTGACATCCCATGTTCCTATCAATCCTTTTTCAGCTTTTCGTTTTTTACAAGAAGTAAGACTTACTGCAAAGACAATAATTAATAAGTATAGAAACTTGGTTTTCATTTCGTTTAATTTTCATCAAAGTTAACTGAACTATTCTCTTTATTAAAATGGAACACTGCAACCAACGTTAATCTATTTGCAGAAAACCCCAAATCACTAACCATTAATCAAAACCATATGGAAGTAACAATTCGCCAGAAAGGTGGAATGGAATATCTGTACGCTGACATTTCAGTATCCAATATTCGAATCCGTAGCACAATCGGTATTTCCCTACCTAAATTAAAATGGGATGCTAAACATCAAAAAGTAAAAGGCACTAAGGATTTAGAAACCATTTTACTAGTAAGAAACATCAGAGACTATATTTTGGAAGGTATTCGTGAACTACAAAGGGGGGGGGGATAGGTTAAGCCAAATTGAAGTAAAGGATTTAATTAACACCCTCCGGACGGGGAGAACTAGCCCAAGAACGGATTTAACCGTCCCAACCTACGACCCCACTAATTTCAACCCACAAAAAAAGCTCACTGAATTAACAGCAAGCTTAAATCTTATTTGTGACCTCGCTAGGATTCAAACCTAGAACCTCTACAGCCGTAATGTAGTGCACTATTCAGTTATGCTACGAAGCCATGTGTGCAATATAAATTGCGTTTACAAATATATGTATATTTTTTTTAATGTTATCTATTAACTGCACTATAAGTTTATCGTAAAATAATCTTACGATTTTAACAGATTACTAACTATGGGTTTATTAACCCATTTAGTTTTAGTGAAACTCTAAGAAATGACCTATAAATGGTTCTTGCACTCTTGTTGNCTAACTCTTAGACCGTTGGTTTGAAGTGCTTTTTATATTTTTGTACGATAGTTTTATCCATCGTTTTAAATGATACGAATTCATTTTGTAATTTATTTACATAAATACTACACTAGATGATTAAATCGTCACACCTTCTTACTTTAAGACTTTAAAGTAGTTTACCTCCCAAAAACAGGTTGGTTTACCAAAGTGTTTTTCAAATATTTCATCGGAGTGAATCATTTTAAAAAACACTGAACTTAGTAATGGGTATTTCTTTACTTTCCTGTAAAAAAATCCTGCTAAATATGTGACTTAAACGTTTAATGTTATTTCCTTTAAAATCATTTTGATTGGGCGGCTGCGATAAAAGATAGTTGGGGGTTTAATCCTAAAAATTTAACTGTAGTAGATTTCAAAATTGATGCTTATTTTTGAATTATGAAAATTCTGATGGTTTGTCTGGGTAATATTTGCCGATCTCCTGTTGCAGAGGGTGTAATGAGACAAAAAGCGGCTGAACATGCTTTAGATATTAATGTTGATAGTGCCGGCACTAGTGGTTGGCATGATGGAAATCCTCCTGATCCACGATCGATTGCAAACACAAAACAAAATGGCATTGATATTTCTCGTCAGGAATCCCGTAAAGTTATTGTGCATGATTTTAAGATGTTCGATCGTATTTATGCGATGGATGCTTCTAATTATGAGAACCTCATTAATTTAGCGCCAAAGGAATATCACGGAAAAATTAAAATGGTCTTAAATGAATTACATCCCGGTGAAAATATGAGTGTTCCCGATCCTTATTATGGTAATGATGGTTTTCAGTTGGTATTCGATTTATTAAATGATGCTTGCGAAAGCATCGCATTAGAACTTAAGAAGTAATGGAAAAAGGTATTGTTTATTTAATCCCCTGCCCTATTGGTGAAAATTCACCTTTGGATGTTTTGCCCAAACATACGATAGAAGTCATTCAATCATTGGATTGTTTTATTGTTGAAAATGAAAAAACATCTCGTAATTTTTTACGTGGTGCCGAACACCCAAAAGCGATTCGTGAATTGGCGTTTGAGACTTTAAATAAGCATACCGATGAAACTCAAATAATTGAATATATTCAACCGTTAAGTGAAGGTAAATCTATTGGAGTGATTAGCGAGGCTGGTTGTCCTGGAGTTGCTGACCCTGGTGCACAGGTTGTTGCTTTAGCGCATAAAAAAGGATTTAAGGTCATCCCTTTGATTGGTCCTTCCTCTATTTTAATGGCATTGATGGGTAGCGGATTTAGCGGACAGTCGTTTAGTTTTGTGGGTTACCTTCCAAAAGATAAAAAAGACTTAAAAAGTAGGATTAAGGAACTGGAAAGCTTGAGTAAGAAATTTAATCAAACTCAAATTTTTATTGAGACACCTTTTAGGAATAATCAAATGTTGGAGAATCTTAAAACGTATTGTTCCCCATCCACTCAAATAAGTATTGCTGCAAACATTAATCAGAAAAACGAGATTATTAAAACCTTACCAATTAGTAAGTTAAGAGTTGGGGAGTTTAACATTCACAAAATCCCAACTGTGTTTTCAATCATGGCTTAAAACAAACCTTTAAAACATGACTTCGGATAATCGCTTACCTTTTAAGTTTGGTAAAAAATTATGCTTTGGTCGTCCGATAATTTGCGAAGTGTAAATACCAGTATGTCCACTAAAGTGATAAGCACTAAAGCACGCTAAAGTAATGTAAACACCCGCTTCCATTCCAAACAATTCCATCCCCATTAAACTACATGCTAACGGCGCGTTGGTAGCTCCTGAGAAAACAGCTACAAATCCAATCCCGGCTAATAAACTTACGGGTAAGGGTAATACTAAACTTAAAGCACTTCCTAGTGCTGCACCAATAAAAAACAAAGGCGTTACCTCTCCTCCTTTAAAGCCACAACTTAAAGTTATTACGGTTAAAATTAACTTGAGGGCAAACACTTCTGGACTTTGCTGTGTAATAAAAGACTCTACGATTGTTTCTACACCTAATCCCGCATATTGATAACCAAACAAGAAAATCGCTAAAGCTACAATAGCTCCTCCAATTAATGGCCGAAGAAACCATGCTTTAATATATTGTTTAAACATCCTAGATAACCAATGCATTCCTGCACTAAATCCAAAAGCGGCTAATCCAAAAGCCACACTTGCCAGTAGGGTTAAAAAGATATTTAATGTTGTGATATCCGGTACATCCGAAATTGTATAATGAGTATGCTTTATAGGCCACAAGTCGCAAACGTAGTTTGCGACAAAAGCCGATAGCATGGTTGCTATAATTGCTTCGTACTTTATTTTTCCGATAAAAATAATTTCTAATGCGAAAAGAGCTCCTGCCAATGGAGTTCCAAAAACGGATGCAAACCCTGCAGCGATTCCGCACATGATTAAAATCTTTCGATCTGAATCAGAGAATTTCACAAATTGATTGATTTGGTCAGCAATTGATCCGCCCATTTGAACAGCTGTACCTTCCCTTCCTGCTGATCCTCCAAATAAGTGTGTTAGTACTGTACCCGCTAACACCAAGGGCGCCATGATGATTGGAATAATTTTATTGGGCTGTTGAACTTCTTCAATTAATTGATTATTCCCTTTCGCGACTTCTTTTCCCCAGTAATGATAGGACGCGACTATTCCTATTCCTGCTATTGGCAGTAAACCTATTAACCAATAATTAGCTTCTCTTACATCTTTTGCCCATTCTAGTGCGATTAAAAACCATGCTGATGCACTTCCCGACAAACCGCCAACTATAATTGATACAAGTACCCATTTTAGTNAAAACTTAAAATGAAGCTGATTTAAAATTCGATTTTTAATGGTTTCTACAAACATCTTTTGCAAAGATAGTAAGGTTTAAATTGAAGCGTCCAATGTATCGACAAAGGCAATTAATTCACTTGAAAAATTCTTCCAATTGTGTTCATCTTTTTCCGCTTTTAAGGCTTCAGAAAATGTAGGTAACGATAGGAGACAACGGTTAATTCCTTCGGCAATTTTTTGAGGTGCTGATGATTCGCAAACCACTCCTGTTTCTCCATCAATTAATTCGTTGGGTAATTCCCCTACTGGGGTAACTACCATAGGAACTTGATAATACTTAGCAATGGATGCAATTCCACTTTGAGTAGCTGATCGGTAAGGTAAAACACAAACGTCAGTTACCGAAAATACTTCAGCTACTTCAGCATCTGGAATATATCGTACATGATTTAAAATTCGTGAACTTAATTGATGTTTATCTATGGTATTTTGATACTCGGTAAATTCTCCGTAACATTCTCCTGCAATAAGTACAACAGTGTTTTCATCACAATATAGTAAAGCTTCCAATAAAAGATCTAATCCTTTATACTTTCTTACAAACCCAAAAAACAACAGTACTTTTTGTCCTTCTTTCACACCATACTTTAAGCGCATTTCCGATTTGTTTTTTGGAGCTCCAAATTGAGCATACAAAGGATGTGGTCGTAAAAAGTTTTTCGCGCCTGGTTTAAGTGATAATAAGTCGCGTTGAACAGTTTCGCTCATCACAACAAAACCATCTTGTTGGTTGAGGTAATACTTTGTTAAAGCAGCATCTCCTTTGCGCGATTCATGCGGTATTACGTTGTGGCAAACTCCAATATTGATGGTGTTCTTCTTTAATTTTTTACAAACCGACCCTAAAGATGGTGCGAAAAAAGGCATCCAATACGATGTAATTAACACGTCAGGGTTATATTTTTTAATCGCGCTTGCTGTTTTATTAAACGTTAAGGGATTGATTGAACTTAAATATTGGGGTGTTTTAAAATTAGGAGCCAAGTCTTTTTGATCCACAAATTGTGTTTTACCAGGAAAGAACAAATTGGGGTATTGGGTGGAGAAATTAAATGCTTGAACTTGTGCTTTTTCTTCGAGTGCTTTAAACAACTCTGTATTAAACTGAGCAATACCTCCTCTAAAAGGATGAAAAACTGATAAAAATGCTATCTTCAGTTTACGTTCACTCACTTTTAAATCCCGTCGGTATAAACACTTTCAATCTTAAAAGAAAGCTTTCTTAATTGATCTGCTCTGTTTTTATACTCGTTCAACTGGCCTTCTATTTCTAAAACTCTCTTTTTATTAAATTGAATTCTGTAGGGAGGCATTGCTTTGTACATAAACTTAATAAAACTGCCTTTCCCTTTCAAAACCTCAATTGATGCAATGGGTTTTGTGAAAACTAGTTGTGGTAAGTTATTTAATGCAGATCTCAACTCTTCATCAATCACTTCTTTTTGATACAAGTGATTTTTTAATGTAGAATAACTTTTCAACCAGCGGTTAATCTCAACATAAATAGTTTCGTCACCTGTGATTCCTTTCCAATAAACATTCCCACCTTTTAATTCCTTTAAGGCTTTGAATATTCGTTTTTGAAAAGTATCCAAGTAATTCACTTGGTTCTTTATGTATTCGATATCTTTTTCTATCGTTAATTGAGACATAATATAAAAATACTATACTACCTTAATTTAAAAGATGTGTACCGCTATAACTTATAAGCCAATGCATGTTAATTACCGAAGATTCTATTTCAGTTGTCGCTTTTTAACTTTCGCTGCTTTTAATACTGTTAGTCGATTTTCGAATTGAGTGAAATTATCAATTCCTAACTTTGTTTTGTACGTTTTAATTTTTGCAATAGCTACCTGTGCAGTTAGCCTTCTGCTACCCGTTAAGGTTTTGGTGGTTTCTGATTGTGCAACTGACTTACTTACTGTTTCTTTGGGCTCATCCTGAACAACAACCAATATTGGTTGTTCGATAATTGCTTCTTTTACAATCTGATTGGTGTTTTCTTCGGGCTTTGCTTTATTTATTTTCTTTTCAGACTTTTTTTTCTTCTTCAGTTTCTTTTTCTTCTGATCTACTTTTTTCTTTTCTTTAACAACCACTAATTTTCTCTCCAATTTATCAGCTTTTTTAACCTTCTTTTTTTTCTTCTCTTTTTTGGACTTTTTCTTTCCCATAATTAGATTTTTAGCAATTATCATCTGATACGATAAGAATAGCGAAAGGTTCTTAATCAAGTCACTTCAATTTTGTACTTTTGTACCATGGAATCATCAGAGGTTAAACCTTACCAAAACGAGGAAGGATCGAAAAAAGAACAGGTCGCTAAAATGTTTAACAACATAGCTCCTAAGTATGATCTTTTAAATCACACGCTATCCATGGGAATTGATATCCTTTGGAGAAAAAAAGCTGTTAAAATTCTTAAAAAATTACAGCCTAAAAAAGTGTTAGATATTGCTTGCGGTACTGGTGATTTTGCAATTGAAGATTTAAAATCTGGTGCAACTGAAGTTATCGGATTAGACATTTCGAAAGGAATGGTTGATGTTGGTATTGGAAAAGTTAACAAGAAAGGTTTAGCAGACAAGGTTAGTTTACGGGTTGGAGATTCAGAAAATATTCCATTTGAAGAAAATTCATTTGATGGAATAACAGTTGGATTTGGTGTGAGAAACTTTGAAAACCTTGAAAAAGGTTTGTCAGAAATGCACCGTGTATTAAATCCGGAAGGTCAATTGATTGTTTTAGAGTTTAGTAAACCAAAACACTTCCCAATTAAGCAGTTGTACTTTTTCTACTTTAAATTTATTCTTCCAAAAATTGGAAGATTGGTATCTAAAGATCAAACTGCATATACATACCTTCCTGATTCAGTAAATGCTTTTCCTGATGGTGAAAAATTCACTGATATTTTGGAAAAAGTAGGTTTTAAAAGCACTAAAATAATTCCTTGTTCGTTTGGAATAGCATCAATCTACATAGGTACTAAATAAGGAATGAAAAGTATTTTAACCATCGTCTTTTTATCTTATACTCTTTTGGGATTTTCTCAACGAAGAACCAATCAAAACTTAAAAGGATTTGATGAAGATAAAAAGATTCACTTTGGATTTTTATTGGGTCTAAATTATTTAGGAAGTAACCTCAGCGTTAACAATGCTATTTACACTACTGACACTATTTATTCGGTAAATGTAAAACCTTCTGCAGGGTTTAACCTTGGTGTAATAACAGATATTCACTTAGGCCATCAATGGGATTTTAGAACAGTGTTTCCTACCTTAATTTTTGGTCAAAGAGATTTTGAATATCTAATCCAATCTGATCAAGGCTTATTTACAGATAGGCGCCAAGCTGAATCCACTTACCTTGCCGTTCCTGTTGAATTTAAATACAAATCAGAACGTTACGGAAACTGGAGAACTTACCTTACTGGAGGCGCTTTCCTCGGTTATGATATGGTTTCTCAAAAAAACACAGACTCGGATATTGTTGTTGTAAGATTAGACCGATGGGATTACGGGTACACTGTTGGTTTTGGACTTGAATTTTTTCTTGAATACTTCAAATTTTCACCTCAAATAAAATGGGATAAAGGGCTAAGAAACATCTTAATTAATGACAATACGCCTTTTACAAATGTAATTGACGGTTTGAGGTCTCAAACATTTACAATTTCATTTACATTTGAAGGATGATTCAGGAAATTAACGTTCGCGTAAAACCCTCAATAATTGAGGATTCGGAAGAATTAAAAAAAATATTTGCAGAACAACTTAGGGTTTCCGTTCAACAAATTACTGAGTTTAAAATATTAAAAAGAAGTATCGATGCCCGATCTCGAAATATTGTTTTTCAACTAAGAGTCCAAGTTGGAATACAAGAAAAAATACCAGTAACCAATCATTTTTTTTCAAAAAAAAATGATGTTGAAAATGCCACTTCCGCCATTATTGTTGGGGCTGGTCCTGCTGGAATGTTTGCGGCAATAGAGTTAATTCAATTAGGCATAAAACCTATTGTTATCGAGCGTGGAGAAAATGTTAAGGATCGAAGAAGAGATTTAGCGGCAATTAATAAAACACATATTGTAAATCCTGAATCGAACTATTGTTTTGGAGAAGGTGGAGCAGGAACTTACTCTGACGGTAAACTTTACACACGTTCCAATAAAAGAGGAAATGTGCAAAAAGTGCTTTCTATTCTAATAGAACACGGTGCCAGTCCAGATATTTCTGTAGATGCTCATCCACATATTGGAACGAATAAATTACCAAACATTATTGTTTCGATGCGTGAATTCATTATCGAATGCGGTGGTGAAGTACATTTTAATACTAAAGTGCTCGACTTTTTAATTAAAGATGATGCCATCATTGGGGTTGAAACGAACAAAGGAGAGTTTATTGCCAACAATGTTATTTTAGCGACTGGTCACTCAGCTCGTGATATTTTCAGAAAGCTTGATGAAAAGAAAATACTAATTGAAGCTAAATCATTTGCACTTGGTGTTCGAATTGAACATCCACAAACTTTAATTGATACGATTCAATATAAATGTNATTCACGAGGTGACTACCTTCCTCCTGCTTCGTATAGCATGGTTACGCAAACAAAATACAAACCTGTTTACAGTTTTTGTATGTGTCCAGGGGGAATTATAGCTCCTTGTGCTACTGCTCCTGGAGAAATTGTAACGAACGGTTGGAGTCCCAGTAAGCGTAACAATCCATATTCAAACTCAGGAATTGTGGTTGCTGTTGATGCGCATGATTTCAAGCCTTTTCAAAAACACGGAAATTTAGCTGGGCTAGAATACCAATCTTCCGTTGAGCAAAAAGCTTGGGAAATGGGAGGGAAAACGCAAGTTGCGCCAGCACAGAGAATGATTGATTTTGTGAATGGAAAAACCAGTACTAAACTTCCTAAAACTAGTTATCATCCTGGTATTAAAAGTGTTGAATTAAGAGAAGTTTTACCAAAAGCTGTTTCGCGCGCGCTTCATCATGCTTTTAAAGATTTTGGAAAAAAAATGCAGGGTTATTATACCAACGAAGCTGTTTTACATGCTACCGAAAGTCGAACGAGTAGTCCTGTTAAAATACCACGAGATAATGAAACGCTAGAACATCCTCAAATTAAAGGCTTATACCCCTGTGGTGAAGGTGCTGGATATGCAGGAGGAATTATGAGTGCGGCAATTGATGGACAGAAATGTGCTGAAATGATCGCTAGTAAATACAGATAAGCTTTTCAAACCTTATTTTTTTAAAAGAACAACTCGTTAAAAAAAATCCTAAATTATTTTATTTTTAACGAGTTAATTTAAGTTCTCAATTAAATAATTTCTAATGAAATGATTGAAACCGTTGGCCATTTCAATTACTTTTTAGGACGCTCTTAAAAAAGAGGGAAAGATAATTTCTCACCTTCTTTTTCGATAATTGTAACAGTTTTAGAACTCACTACTGAAGTTGAAAACCACCCAACGGCTTGGTCTTTCAATTGAGTTCCTGAAGAAGTAATGTTTGATTTCACATTAGCTGTAGGAGTTGCAAATAAGGCGCCTATTCCACCGCTAATAGCTTGATTTAAAACCTCAGCCCAAAACCCGTTTGTTCCTTCGCTTAAACTCCAAATTTCAAAAGTCGCTTTATCTCCTAACCCAAGACTGTCATCAACATTGAACATAGGAAACGTAGATATTGGAGGAATAAACAACTGACCGTCCCCTAGGGACTCTTCACTAAAAGAACCATCAACAGGGAGGTTTAACCCACTTCTTCTTGTATCATATAATCCATTTTTTTTGAACCGAATCCAATAGTAATCCGTTTGTCCAATTAAATCTCTTGCTACCAGTTCGACAAAATATCCACCATTGTCAGCACCTATAGTTTTCGGAGCATATTCCCAATTCAAACTATCAATAGATGGCACTGGGTTTGCAACATCAATGGAGGAATATTCAATTCCATTCGCTTTTATCATTAAATTGTAAGTCCTTCCTTCATGTACTAAAACACTATCATCCCATATATAATTCCCGTTATTTAAAACGTCCTTAAATAAATACATATTATTTAAGTCATCTTTTAAATAAACCGAATCTGCATTAAAATTTTCTTGTAAAACTTCATCAAAAAACTGCTTAGTTTCTTTTAGTTTAATTACTTGTGGCTCATCAAGATTGTTTACAAAAGCATCAACTACCAATTGGATCGTTCCATCACTTACTTCAACTTTGATAACATCTTCACAAGACGTTAAAAAAAATATAATTGCTATTGCTGAAAATATTGTTTTCATCTTTAATTAAAATTTAAAATTATAAGTAACTGAAGGAATTACAGTTCCTACAATGGAGTATTTAATTGCTTTCGGCTCTCCGTTTTCGTTTTCGAAATAAACAGTAAAAGCATTCTTTCTTGCATATGTGTTATAAGCACTAAACACCCAGTCACCATGCCATAACTTTTCATTACCGTTCTTCTTCTTATCATTTCCATGAATTGTAAATGATAAATCTAAACGATGGTAATCCGGTACTCTTGCGTTGTTTCTAACATTTGCAGGATTATGAGAAACACTTACTCCTTGAATTCCATAATTGATTGAAGAAGATGTAAATGGTGCCCCGGTATTATAAACTAAATTAGCACTCATTTCATACTTTTTATTAAACTCGTAATTTAAAACAAGATTACTCACGACTGGTTTATTAAATCTATTATTATAATAATCACCATTATTAACTTCATCCATTTTAATTTCAGTCTTTGCCAGTGTTAAACTTAACCAACCTGTTAGTTTACCTTCGTTTTTTCTTACAAAAAACTCTGCACCGAAAGCTCTACCTATTCCATAATATAAATCACCTTCATAGTAATCATTTAATTGTAACGCTGCAGTTGGTATGTAACCTATTTGATTTTGAAGAAACTTATAGTAACCTTCAACGGAGGTTTCCCAACCTAGTTTCTTTCCAAAATTCCTAAAATACCCAAAGGCAACCTGATCAGCTAATTGCGGTTTAACATTATTCGTTGTGGGAGAGTAAAAATCTAAGGGAGTTGAAGCAGCTGTATTACTCATTAAATGAATGTATTGTGACATTCTATTATAACTTGTTTTAATTGAAGAAGCACTATCGATATCAAACTTTGCAGAAAAACGAGGTTCGGGATTAAAATATGTTTTTATAAACTCTCCATTATTATACCCTTTCTCTTCAAGTAACTCACGACTCTCAGTAATAGAAGACCTTTCACCATATGTATATTCCTTACTTGGACCTAAATAAGAATACATTGAATAACGTAATCCGTATTTTAAAATTATTCCTTTTTTAATTTTTTGTTCATTTCCAATATAAATAGCATTCTCTAAGCCAAACCTGTCATCTTGAGAGAAATCAAACGTAGCTCCCTCAGCGTAAAATTCACTTTCCCCAGGAGCAAACTCATAAAGAATAGATTGTCCACCAAATTGAATTGTATTTTTATTATTTAGATAATAAGTAAAAGATGGTTTTACTGAATAATTTTTGATATTTCCCTTCCACTGAAACCCACCTTCTTCTTCATTACCTACACCAATTTTAAAATCGTAATTAGAGTAATAGGTTGTCATATTCATGAATAGCTTATCACTAAAAATATGATTCCACCTTGCAGTCGCTGTTTGATTCCCCCAGTTAAAACCAAAGCCTTGAGCAAACACATCACGCCCAAAATAACCAGATAAATAAACATTATTTTTTTCGTTGATGTCATAATTCACCTTAGCTGTTAAATCATAAAAATAAAATTGAGCATCACTAAAGTTATCCGCTAAAAATGGTTTCGCCAATATATCAGCATACGATCTTCTCCCAGCAATTATAAATGATGCTTTATCCTTCACTATAGGAGCTTCAATTGCAAATCGACTAAACAATAATCCTACTCCACCTTGCCCGGAAACCTTTTTTTTGTTTCCTTCTCTCATTCTAATATCCAATACTGATGATAATCTACCGCCATATTGGGACGGTATTCCTCCTTTTATTAATTTTACATTTTTTACAGCATCAGCGTTAAAAACGGAAAAGAATCCAAAAAGGTGAGATGAATTAAAAACAGGTGCTTCATCCAATAAAATTAAGTTTTGATCAACTCCACCACCTCTAACGTTAAAGCCTGTAGCACCTTCACCAACTGTAGAAACACCAGGCATTAACTGTACTGCTTTCACAACATCTGCTTCACCCAAAAGAGCAGGTATTTTTTCGATTTTTTTAACATCTAATTCGATGGTGCTCATTTCCACCTTCTTAAAGTTGTCAGTATTTCGTTTCCCTGTAACAACTACTACATCAATCTCTTCTGTTTCCCCAACGAGTTCAACATTCAATTTCATATTACTTTCAACAGTAATTGTTTTAGCTAATGTTGCGAATCCACTGTAATTAAAGAGTAAAGTATAAGTTCCCTTAGGTAATTCTATGGTATAATATCCATAGGCATTTGTGGCTGTACCATAATTTCCATCTTCAGTGTAAATCATGGCACTAATCATTGTTTCGCCATTCGCACCATCTTTTACCGTTCCTGAAACGTTAAATTTTTGCGCCATAGCAAGCACTGGCATCAATAAAGCGATTAAAATCCAGTTTTTAATACTTACGAAGTTCATGTTGCTTATTTTAAGTGGAAACAAAGCTAAAACTTTTTCGTGTTCTTTACCTTAAAACTTGATAAACGAATTTTATCATAGATAAGTGGTAATGAATACACAATTAAGAACAAGCCTGTCATTCTTAAATTTTAATTATATTTATGCCACCTAAGAATAACCTAAAAAAAAACACCCATGAATAACGAAAAAAAATCCAACGACAAAAAGTTAAAAGCCATCATTATCATCCTGTTACTCCTTTTGGTTGGATCTGTAGGATATAATGTTTTTCAAAAGCAATCATTTCAAGAACAATCAGAACATAACATAAAAGCAATTAATGATCTTTCAACTGATAATGAAAAAGTAAATCAGCTATTTGAAGACTCTAAAGAGTTGACTAGAAAACTTGAAGGCGATGTTGCTGAACAAGATCAGGAGATACAGTCTAAACTTGCTCAAATAAAAAAAATAAAAGCTGAAAATGATTCTTTAATAGCATCTGGAATGGATAAAGAAGAATTAAATAGACGTTTAAGAGCTAATCTTAATATGGTACGTAAATTGAACAAGCAATTAGAATCTAAAGTAGACGAACTTTTACTGGAGAATAAAAAGTTAGAAACGATGAATACTGAGCTAACTGAAAATATCGATTCTGTAAATACAATNAATAAAGATTTAAATCAGAAAGTGGCCAAAGCATCCGAGCTTATTCCTGCTCAGATTACAATTAACGCGTACAAGGCTAAAGGTACTGATGGTGAAAAATGGAAAAAAACCAAATTAGCTAGAAGAACAAACAAGTTGGAAGTTATTTTTAATATTCTTAAAAATGAGATCGCTGAAGCTGGAGACAAAAAAATTCTCTTAAAAATTATTTCACCAGCAGGAAAAACAATTGGAACCTTAAACAGCCAAGGAGCTCCTACTGAGGTGCAAGCAAAAGGTGCTATTACATATGCAGCAGCAAAAAGCTTCAAGTTTTCTGGCGAAGAGCAAAAAATCACTTTAGATTATATCACAAATGTTAGGGACCTTCCTGAAGGAAGCTATTTATTTGAATTGATCATCGACGGAGAATCTGCCGCTAATAGATTATTTGATTTAAAATAATATAAGTTTATAAAAATTAACAATCAGCCATTTCATTTATTTGAAATGGCTTTTTTATTTTAGTCTTATGCTTTTAAAAGTTGAAAATTTATCACTCTCTTATGGAGACTGGAAAGTGCTCGATAAGTTTAACTTTGAAATGAACCAAGGTCAGGTACTTTGTGTTTTAGGAGAAAGTGGTTGTGGAAAGACAAGTCTTTTAAGAGCAATTAGGGGTTTTATGGATCGGAATGAAGGAGAAATCTACTTCCAAGGAGAGCGTGTTTACAATAAATCAGAAAAGCTTGTTCCGGGAACAAAAGGGGTTGCTATTGTTCATCAAGATTTTCAATTAGAACCTGGATTTACTGTTTTTGATAATATCCGTCATCATCTAATACAATATCACAGATCCTATCAACAAAGTAAAACAGAAGAAATAATTCGACTTTGTAAACTTGAAAAAATTCAACTTAAGAAATCCAAAGAGTTATCAGGAGGTCAAAAACAAAAGGTAGCATTGGCAAAAGCTTTGATTGAAGAACCGCCTTTATTATTGCTGGACGAACCCTTTAGTAATTTAGATAACATCTCTAAAGCTGAGTTTAAATCAATTCTGAAAAACGTTGTTAAAGCATTAAATATCGGTTTACTATTCGTTACTCATGATTCAAAAGATGCTTTAACTTTTTCTGATGAAATTATGGTGATTCAAAACGGAAAGCTACTTAAGAAAGACACTCCTCTTAAACTCACCACTGCTCCTCCATCTGTATATGCAGCCAAATTATTAGGCTTAACAAACATATTTGAAGGGAGCTTAATTAAAAGTATAACCGATAAATCCATTCAGGATTCAAGTAATTATTGGGTTCCACAAAGAGAGATTAAAATTTCGAAAGGAAATGCTTTCACGGTTGAAGCTGAAGAGTTTTTAGGCGACCATTTTGTATATCATTTAAGTAACGGAGTACTTAATATTTCTATAAAATCTTTGGAAAGACTTACGGATGAAAAATTAAATATTAGATTCAGTAATGCAGTTGAAATTAAAAATTAACAGCTGTATAACCACTAAAATCTACTATCTTTACCTCTAGAAAATCACTACCGACAAATCATAACTAATTGAAAATAAACTCAGTAAACTAACATTCGATGACAAAAGGAATGGAACGCATTATTAATGAATTAAAAGGCGAGAATAAAACAACAGTAATTGAGCGCCTTTATTCAGAAAATGAAACGGCCAAAGAAACACAAAAATTACGTTTAGCTTCGGATTTAAACAATTTGATTTTTTACTTAAATAACCCAGACACAAGACCGGGAGGGGTAAAACAAGAAGATCTTTCTTTATTTGAAGAATTAAAAATTTCATTGGATAGCCAATAGGCTATTCAGTGCAATTTGATTCGATAAAGTTTTTTGCTGGTAATGGTATACCCATATAAATTTCTACCGCCTTGATTACACCTTCAATTTCCGAATAAGAATTTTGATTAAAAACTCCCTTCTTTAACCAATTCTGAATTTTGTTTAAAGCTGAATTGCAATCATTTAAATCTGAAATTATCATCTCTTAATTTTCTTTAAAACGTAGCATCAGTTAAGAGGTTGCCTTTACAATTAATATTTTGACATATTTTGAGAGTTCCGCTCTTGTAAACAACTAATCCAAAGCGGTTAACACATCATAAAATTCTTATTTTTTTCTGTACATTCGAAGTCTTGAGAGCTATTAATTCCAATATAACCGACAATGAGTTATTGATTAAATATAAATCAACTGAAAATGCTGATTTTTTAGCTACTTTATTCGAACGATACTTCCACCTTATTTACGGAGCTTGCTTAAAAAACCTTGAAGATGAAGACAATGCCAAGGATGTTTGCATGGAGGTTTACGAATTATTATCTGTTAAATTAATTCAANACGAAGTCACTCATTTTAAAAGCTGGCTGTACCGAGTTACTTTTAACCAATGCATGCAGTTTCTTCGAAAAAAGAATAAATCGAAAAAAAACATTCAAGAATACCAATTAAACTATACGGAGGATATGGAATTCTCCTTAGAAACACATCCAAGTATTCAAAAGGAGGAAATGTTAACCCACCTTGAAGAGTGTATGATGAATTTAAAGGATAGCCAAAAACAATGTATTGAACTGTTTTATTTAAAACAACTGTGTTATAATCAAATCGCAGCTCAAACAAAACATACTTTGAAGAAAGTAAAAAGCTACATTCAAAACGGAAAAAGAAATTTAAAAATTTGTTTAGAATCGAAAAATGGATAACCAATTATTGCATAATATTTTTGATCATGACGATTGCTTAGATGAGCAAAAGTTATTGGATTATGTAAATAATTCACTTTCAAATATTTTAAGAAATGAGGTTGAGCGCCACACAATTAACTGTAAATTTTGCTCAGACGCTGTTGATGGATTTATGGGGCAAGAAAATTCAGCTGCAAACTATAAAAACCTAAAACAAAATCCTTTCTATCGTAAACGAAAAACCAAAACTATTTTATGGTTATCTGGAGTTGCTGCTTCAATTTTAGTCGTCTTAATCGTCAATAATTTAAATTCAATTAAATTAGACAATCAGTTTACTGCGGAGCGAGATACAGAAATCAGAACAGAAGCTGCAATCCTAAATACTGTTACAGATTCAGTGCATCTAGACCATCAACCACAAATTAAGAAGCCGAAGGAAATAATAAACTTAAAAAACACGGAAATTCATAAAAAAGAAGTTAATACACCGCTTCAAAGAACTTCGAAAGTAATAATAAAAAAAAGTGAGCCTAATTTTAGTATAGCTGATTTTGAAACTGATAATTACGCAGAAACTGAAGAATTAAAAATTGATGAGGAGATTCATAAAACAAGAAAAGTAAGAGCTGCTAAAATTGTTAGTTCAAAACAAAAAAACATTCAGAATAAGCTTTTATTTAACGGTGAAGAAATCGTTATGAAGGATGAAGCTGTTCAAAAGAAAAGTCAAACAAAAGCTGATTTAAAAAAATTCAAAGAAGATGAAAATACAGCGAAAATTAAGGAATATGTAATTGACGATCAAGCTATAGCAGAATTTAAAACTAAAGACACACACGTAATTAACTATAAAACTGATAGTGTTTATAATTTAACCATTCAGGAAATAAATGAAATCGCAGTTTCAAGTAATTCTAGAAAAAAGTTAAAAGAAAAATCTAAATTAATAGCTCCATCATCAGCCTTAGATAGTGCTATTATTTTTTATGAAAACAAGGAGTTTGAAAATGTAATAAAACAATTAAATACTGTAAAGAATACAGATCCTGATTACTTTAAAGCTCAGTTATACATTGGAAAATCCAATTTAAAATTAAACAGACCTTTAGTTGCTAGGGAATTCCTAACGGAAGCCTTAAATGGAAATAAAAAAACTGAAAAGGAAGCTGAAACTTTATTGAATTCAATAAAATAAGCAATCCCTTTTCAGTTAATAAAGTATCTTTGCATAATGATGTTTACAGAAGGAAGAAAAGTATTTGCTTTATGTTTTTTAGCCGCTTTCGCAATTGCATTAGTTTGGGGATATCGAAAAGATAAAAAAGAGCGAAATGCTAATTACAAAGGAGCTACTAGAATTACAATTACAATCTTAATTCTTCTTAGTCTACTTACTATGCTAACCAAAGTATTAAAGTACATTTAATTGATTTTAATAGGTTTTCCTGCGTAATACGGGCATTTACCAGTTAGTACTTCGCAAACAGCCTTTACTCTCGCTAATTTTTCACGGTATTTTAAATACGGACTATGCCAATCAGGAACATCTTTTGCAAAAACGCCTTTTGCTTTTAAACCATTCCTTTGTGCAATGTATAATGCGCGATCCACATGAAATTTTTGAGAGATGATGTAAAATGTTGTTTGTTGAAAAATCAGTTTCATTCTTAAAACAGAATCTATAGTACTAAAACCTGCGTAATCACAAAATATTCTTGTTGCGGGAATTCCCGCTTTTATCAAANCACTCTTCATTAACGTAGGCTCATCATAATCTTTACTTCCGTTATCTCCTGAAACGACAAAGAATTTTATTTTACCCGAATTATATAATTCAACCGCTTTTTGAATTCTGTATTTAAAAAATAAATTCACTTTCCCATTCCCCAAAATATTTGCCGTACCTAATACCAAAGCAACTTCAGCATTTTTAAAATCTAAAGGATAAATCTTAGCGTTTTCTTCAACAATTTTATTGCAAAAGAATATCGTGAAAATACCAAACGCTGAAATTAGTACGAATGAAATAATTATTTTTTTAAGCATACAACTAATTTAACCTACTTGTGTTTGTTTTACTTTATCATTAATTATTCGATACAAGCTTCCTATTATTCGAGAAGAAATAAAGCACAAAAAAAAGCCACTCAATTTGAGTGACTTTTAACATTTATATTATTCTTGTATTATTTCGTTTTTACAAACTTCACCATTGATGCAGAATGATCAATTTTAATAAAGTAAATTCCTTCTGGCAAGCTTCTAACATCGGTGTTTTTAGTTGAAACCGTCTGCACTAACTTACCTGTTTGATCAAAAATATACGCTAATTCAAAATCAGTATTTATCGTTAAATTAGACGATGTTGGGTTAGGAAAAATATTAAAAGATTGATCATGTAAGGTTTCTCTACTATCCGTTGGGCTATCCAAAATATCAATATAGTTAACATTTACATTTCCAACAACAAAGTCTAGTTTTAACAAATGAATTCCTTTCGTTAAATATAACGCAGAAGAATAATCTATGGTTTGATAATCTCCCCAACCACTAGTATACATCATATCCTTAGCTGGCATCCAATCCGCATCATCAATTGATAGTTTCAACTTACCTAAGGCATTACTTTCTAAAGCATATTGGGCAACATTAAACGCTACAGTATACCAACCATCTTCTTGAACATCTATGGTATACTCTAACCATTCTCCACTAACTGTAAACCCAACACCATAATCTGTCGAACTTGCTATTAATCCAATATCAACAGCATTATTTGCTCTGTATGGATTATCGGCAGCAGAGGGCTCCCACTCAGAAGGCTCTTCATTAAAAGCAACACCATCTCCACCTTCGTCAAAGTCTTCCGCTTCGACTCTTCCAGGGATACTAATTTCAATACCTCCAAATGGAGATTGTCCCGTAAATAAGTCTTGAACAACAAGAGAAACATTCTCTGTTGCAGAAAGCCCACCTTCATCTTCAGCTTTAAAAGTAATTGTTGTAGAACCTATCCAACCATTAACAGGAGATATCGTTGCTATTCCATTTAAAATACTAATAGTCACTCCAGTGTAGCCAGAAGCAGTGTAAACTAAATTATTATCAGCTGTTTCTTCATCTTCAAAAACAGTATTTAGGTCAACTGTAAAAGCATCAAAATTCACTAATAAACTTCCATGATTTGAAGCTGCGTTATCAACATAAGGACTTTGATTCCCTACTGGTCCTGTTTTATAAATCTCTAATTCTCCTTCATGTGGGTAAACATTGATGTATAATTTACCATTTGCTTGAGTACAATCACTTACTGGTGAACCATTTTGTTTAACAGACCAACCTCCAGTTAATCCATCTAAATCAACAACTACAGTTACCGAAGTTTTAACAGAAAGTGCGCTTAAATAGGATGCAACATTTACATTATATTGTCCACCAATAGTATTCCATGATACATATATTTTATCATCTTCTGCTACGTAATTTAGATTTGGAGAATACTTTAATTTTTGAATTTGGTAAGTTAAAATCTCTGACACAGTACCAACCCATAGCGTTCCATCTTCAACCTTATCTTGTAAATAGCTAACATGAGCCCTATAAGATTCTTCTTTAACAGATCCCCAACCAGTAAGACCAACATTATGTAATTCCCTGTTCGCCCACATACCTGTAGCAATAGCATTATCAACCTCATTATTTAAAACGGCTATTTGACTGGCAACGTCCATAGCTTGATCATTGGCATCAAAAACTTGAACCGCCGTTCTAAAAAAACCGTCACGGTCAGGAAAAAAAGAGGATTCATCAGAGTTCTCATAACCTTCTCTGTGAAAATTTGCATCTGAAGTATAAGGACCAGACCAACCTGTTCTTGATCCTATGTAACCTAAATCTTTCAACTTATTATTTGCTAGCGTAGTAAAGCGATCATAAGGGAAAATATAATAAACAGGCTCAAACCCTGTATTGCTCGTGATTGAATTATGTGCCGTTACTAATTGTGTATTAAAATCAGGATAACTTGAGTTTTCACCCCAAAATGTTGGTCCATCATCACAAGCTCCTCCACCATCCCAACCGGCGTTACCTACTGCGCAATTGTGAGTATGCGAATGACTTATGATTTCATGATTGTGTTGAGCCATCATTACATCCTTAGCATAACCATATGGAGATGAATACCCATTTATATTTCGTTGAATTTCACAACTATTTGCAATTGCTCCAAATGTAAACTTTATTCCTCGATTACTACAAATTGTATCCGCATATTGCCAAATCCCATCAACTCCAGGATCTCCATAATCATCATGAATCATAGAGTATGCACCGTTAGCATCATTCTTCCAATCGGCAATATGACTAGTAGGGTTTTGAGCGGTAAGCGCAAAAGTTGAAAAACCAAGTAAAAAAATAGCTAAGTGTTTCGTTAAAGGGAACTTCAATTTAAACATAGTAATATTTAATAGTTTTGTTCTGAGTCGTAAATTAATAAATCAAAATCTACTTAACTTGATTATGCCATAAAAAAGCACGGATTTAAACCTTAAGAATTTAATTCATCCTTCAATATAAATATTTTTTAAACACAATAAAAGTCGGATTTAAAACTCTTATACACATTAAGAGTTTTAGAAGCTAAAGCTTAGCATTTAATCAAAAATTTATTTTAGTAATAAAACGTTCCACAATACTGCGTAATGATTTTTTAAAAAGATTATACCAAACACTATTAATTAACATTCATATTGTTGCATTCTTCCGTTATTAAATAATTCATAGGTTTCTTGCCTCCATCCCATTATTTATTAAAATCAATCGTGTCCCCCCAGAAGTGTGCTATCTTCGACTCCCCTCAGACTGACACAATTACTTATAGATAATTACCGTTTATTAGGAAGCGTTTGTCAGTCTGAGCGAAGTCGAAGACCTATACTCACAATAGCTAAATTGATTAAATGTGTATTTATTCGGTTCAGAATGAAAACCATTAAAGCACAAACTTACTCTTATTTTAAGGGTAAATTTATGCATACAAAAGGCCAACCCACAATTGGATTAGCCTTTTGTAAAATAGTTTTAATTATTAATCTCTACTCATGAAAATTTGAAGAACATAGTAAAACAACAACATAAACGACGCAAATAAACCTAATGCTGCAGCCACATGTTGAGTGCTGTGATAATCATGCACCAGTCTTGATGTTTGAAATAAGATTGAACCACCAGCCAACAATACCATAGCAGCACTAAACCACAATCCTAAATCAAAACCAAATAAAGAACCTGCAATGATCATCGCAAACGCGACACCAAATCCTACCATTAAAATACTTCTCAAGAAAGAAAAATCTTTTCCTGAAAAAATTGCAATACCTGACAAAGCAGTAAAAAGTCCAGCGCTCACAACTCCTGCTTGACCTATTATTTGAGTTGCTTCTCCTTGAAACTGCTCGCTAAATAAAACAATCATAAACAATGGTAAAAAAATCAAAGCTTCAAGAAAAGCATATAGAAACAACCCAATATACTGCTTTTGAATATTACCAGGTTCGTGTGCCCATTTATTAGCAATCCAAGTCCCTCCCATGAACAACAAAATAACAATTATCCAATTATTCGCCATTGAAATACCAAGTTCAATTCCAATTTCAGAATTGAGCAATAAAGCCTCAAAACCAACAAATGCTAAAACTGCTAAAGCAACGTGGGCATAGGTTCTCTTGATAAAAGTAACTCGATCAACCTCGGTTACATTATAAATATTAAAGTTAAATCCTTGTTCCATTTTAATTAAATTGTTTGACACAAATATATTAATTCATCCGTTTAAAATAATCTTAAAAAACCATAAAAAGGGTTTTAGCCCTAATTTAAGTAATATCTTTAAGAAAAAGATTTGATGGAAAATCTCTGGCCTATTATCATAACCTTTTGCGCTGGAGCTCTTAAGCTTCTAGTTGCGCCATCATTTGCCGTTGCCACCTTTAATCTCCATCCTTTAGTTGTTGCTATAACTTGTGGGCTTGGCGCTTCATTTGGATCAATCTTATTTTTCTTTTTAGGAAAAAAAATCATCAAAATAATTGATGATAAATTTCCTAAAAAATTTAAAAAAACACCTTTCACAAAAAACCGAAAAATAATATCTTTTAAAAATAAGTTTAATGTTTTTGGTGTTAGTATGAGTATTGGGATTTTATCCGTTCCGATTGGATCAGTTTTAGTCGCGAAATACTTTTCAAAAAACAAAAAAGCAATACCATCCTTAATCGCAGCATCTTTTATATGGTCCTTCTCATTAACCTACTTCACTGCACTTGTAAGTTTAATATTTTAATCAACTTTTTACCGTGTTTAAAAGTAACAACATAGCCAATACTCTTATTTATATTAGCCTAAAATCGTTACCCTTATTTAATTTCCTGCACTCTAAATTATCAATATTTCCCTGAGCTTAAAACCATTTAAATATTCGAAATGCATGAACCCCATAATTTTGCAATAACAACAAGTAAAATGAATAAATTCTGCTCTTTGCGCACTAATTAGTTTTTATTTTCTCCAGAATAAATAGGAACCTTTAAAGCAAAAAAAAGATGCTATTTAAAGCACCTTTTTTTAATTTCAAAGTAAAANATTTAATTATACACTCTTAACAATGGTCTCTAATCTTTTTAATTGAGCGATAGCCTCTGATGGATTTTCAGCTTTAAAAACACTACTTCCTGCCACCAATACATCTGCACCACATTCAACTAATAACTTAGCATTACCAGTACCAACGCCACCATCAATTTCGATTAAAGCATTAGATTCTGATTCAACAATAAGAGCTTTTAATTCCTGCACTTTATTAAAAGTGTTTCTGATAAAACTTTGTCCTCCAAAACCAGGATTAACACTCATGATACAAACCAAATCAAGATCAGCTATTACATCTTTTAAAAGGTGAATAGGCGTATGTGGATTTAAAGCAACACCAGCTTTCATACCTTCAGCCTTTATAGCCTGNATTGTTCTGTGTAAGTGGTCACAAGCTTCATAATGTACAGTTAATACATCAGCCCCTGCCTTTTTAAACGTAGAAATATATCTATCTGGATCTACAATCATTAAATGAACATCTAATGGTTTTTTAGCATGTTTCTTAATCGCTTCCATCACTGGAAATCCAAAAGAAATATTAGGAACAAAAACGCCATCCATAATATCAATGTGAAACCAATCAGCCTCACTATTATTAATCATTTCAACGTCTCTCTGAATGTTCGCGAAATCTGCGGCTAGTACTGAAGGTGCAATCTTGTGGTTCATTTAAAAAAATTTAAAGCGAAATTAGTTACTTTAATGGAATTATGCGTTAAAATTGTACAGGAGGTTATAAACAATAGTCGTTAATAAACATTTTCAGTACCCCTTTAATTAACCATTAGATTAAGATAATTTAGTAATTGAATGCTAGCAATTTTAAAAAAAGAAATACGATATTTTTTCAGCTCACTAATAGGACCAATTGTTTTGGTTTTATTTCTAGCAACCAACTCATTGTTTTTATGGGTTGTTCCAATCAATGATTATTTACATATTTTAAACTCTGGTTTCGCCTCACTCGAGCCTTTATTTTCATTAGCACCTTGGATGTATCTAGTTTTAATTCCAGCAATGACGATGAGAGGATTTGCGGAAGAAAAATCGAATGGGACTATCGAATTATTACTTACAAGACCTTTAACTGAATTGCAAATTATTCTCGGTAAATTCCTAGCTTATTTCGCTTTATTGCTTCTTACACTCGTTCCAACCTTAATTTATTACTTCTCCATTCAATATTTATCTAACGGAAGTATCGATCAAGGTGCGACTTGGGGTTCTTACTTAGGGTTAATCCTTTTAGGAGCAAGTTTCATATCAATTGGATTGTTTTCATCGGTGGTTACTAGCAATCAAATTATTGCTCTTTTGATTAGCATACTTCTTTGCTTGTTCTTCTACTTCGGGTTTTCATTAATTGGCGATTCAACACCAGATTCTTCCTTTAGCTATATCATTCAACAGTTTGGAATAGAAGAGCATTATTATAGTATTAGTAAAGGTTTGATAGATTCAAGAGATATTGTCTATTATTTCTGTCTAATGAGCATTTTCACATTATTAACAAAGTTGGCATTAGTTAGTCGAAAATGGTAAAACAATGATTAAAAACAAGTTAAAAGATATCACCAACTTTTTATCAGGAGCAATCATTTTAAGCCTGATACTTATATTCAGTTATTTTTCATTTTTTAAAATTGATTTAACTGAAGATGATCGATTCACGCTACACGACTCTACAATCGAATTGATTTCAAACTTAGACGAAGTTGTTGAATTTAAGATTTACTTAGATAGTGATCATTTACCAGCAAATTTGACACGTGTTAAAAACTCAATTATTGAGACTATTGAAGAGTTCTCAGACCTATCTGATGGTGACATTGAATATGAATTTATAGATGTTTATAAAGATATAGAAGACCCAAAAGCACGTGAAAAAGAATTACTGCGTTTACAGAAAAAAGGTTTACAACTTAAAATCATCGCAGTTCCCAATTTAAATGGACAAGTCGAACGAATTTACATTCCATTAGGTGCAATTGCTTTTCATAACGGACGCTCTATAACAGTGCCTTTCACTCGACAAAAAAAAGGCAATAACCCAACTAGTTACGAGAAAGAAATTGAAGAATTGGAATTTGAAATCACCAATGGAATAAGGAAGTTACGGCAAGACACCATGAAAAACGTAGCGTTTCTTCAAGGTCATGGAGAATTAGGAAGGTATGATGTTGAGGATTTTTCAAAAGCACTTTATGAATATTATCAGACAGGTCCAGCATACTTAACTGATAAGGAAGGAAACTCTAAAATAAAAGCACTCAATGGAGTTGATTTATTAGTTATTGCTAAACCAATGGAAAAGTTCACTCAGAAAGAACAATTCATTTTAGATCAATTTATAATGAAAGGCGGTAAAGTTCTTTGGATGTTAGAAGGATCCAGAGGAGCTGAGTTAGACAGTATGCAAACGCAAGGCTTGCTTTTTCCATCTCCGCTAGAAACTGGACTTGATGCCATGCTCTTTAAATATGGAGTACGAGTTGATAAAAATATTGTTGAGGATTTACAATGTTCTAAAATCCCAATACAAACTACTGCGAATGGTGACGGTAGAGGTTTTAAATTATACAAATGGATATACAATCCAGTTTTAACACCTAACAACAAGCACTTAATCACCAAAAACTTAAATCCTATTAAACTAGAGTTTGCCAGTAGTTTAGATTCTGTTCCAGTAAAAGGCGTTTCGCATTTTACTTTATTAGCGACATCAGGAAATAATAGATATAAGAAACTTCCTTCAAGAATTACATTTAATGAAACAGCAAACAGAGAAATCAAGCCTCATACGTTTACTGGCGGAAAACGACCTATAGCAATGCTTTTAGGGGGTAATTTTGACTCTTACTTCAAAAACAGAATTGCACCTAGTTTCGCTAATCACCCTTCAATTGATTTTAAAACAAAAAGTGAATCTACAAACATGATTGTAATAAGTGATGGAGATATTTGTAAAAACTGGTTTTCGAGTAAAAATGAAATTATTCCTCTAGGCACAGATCAGTTCACTAAAGTGCATTATGACAATAAAAAATTCTTAGTGAATTGCGCCAATTTCTTATTGGATGATGAAGAGTTAATTGAAGTAAGATCTAAAAAGATTAAAATGAGATTATTAGATCCTAAATTGGTGAAGGATGAAAAGTCGTTTATGCAATTACTAAATGTTGGTCTTCCATTAGCCCTTATTTTACTGTTTAGTTTTGCTTTCATATTTTTTAGAAAAATGAGGTTTTCAAAATAAATAACAATGAGGAAACAACTCATCATTTTAGGAACATTACTTACTCTTCTAATTATTGGTTTGATGTATTTTTTCAATTCAAACACCAATAACTTATCGCAAAAAGAGGAAAGAGAATTTGCGATTAAGAATACCAGTAAAATCACTAAAATATTTTTGGTGAACGCTGAAGGAGAAAGAATCACGCTTAAGAAAGCTAATAATCATTGGCTTATTAACAACAAATACGTTGCTAAACCATCAAGAGTTGATTTGTTGCTAAAAACAGCCCAAGGCATACAAGTACAACAAAGGGTTCCGAAATCTCAAACTCAGCAAGTTTTAAAAAACCTTATCACGAGCCATATTAAAGCTGAATTTTATGAAAATGAACAATTAGTAAAAGCCTACTTTATTGGAAGTGCCGACGGAAATTCAACAGGAACTTACGCCCTACTTATCAATCCCGAAAACTATAAAAATGCTTCCACACCATTTATCACGCACCTACTCGGTTTTCAAGGTTATTTAACACCACGGTTCGAACCAACCTTAAATACGTGGAGAGATTTAAAAGTATTCTTTTTCCCTAAAAATGCGATTCAATCCATTAAGCTAGAGTACCCCAATTCACCTAAAGATAATTTCACAATTACTTTAACAAATGGAAGCTATCAAATAACTCAAAACGGAAAATCAAAAACAACGAATCAAGCAACCCTCAAAAAGTATTTATTAAACTTTAAATCTGTTGCTGCGGAAAGACTTGTTAAAAGCCCAGAAACGGCACTAGAGTTAAAAAACAAACAACCTTGGTTTAAATTATCAGTAGAAAATCTTTTAGGAAAAATGATTGAAGTTATTGGTTACAAAAAAGAAATGACAAAAGGATCTACCAATGCACTAGGGCTTCCTTTAAAATTTGATCCCGATCGATTTTATGGGGCTTGCTTTAACGAAGATTTTTGCATTTTACAGCATTACGTTTTTGATCCCATTTTAACAAAATACGAGGATTTTTAATATGAAGTATGGATATGTAGAGAATGTCACTGGAATTGATTTTCAACTACCTGAAGCACCTTTGTTTTCTCAAAAATATTTAAAAGGAGAAAAAGCCAGTCAGCCTTTAATTTATATTGGAAGTTCCGTTTGGTCGGATAAAGATTTCAAAGGAAATTTTTATCCTGAAAAAACACCTCAAAAAAACTTTTTAAAAGAATACAGTAAACAGTTTAATACCGTAGAAGTTAACGCTACGAGATACGGAACACCTAGAGCATCAACCTTAGAAACCTGGAAAAGTAGTGTACCCGAAGGCTTTAAGCTTTGTTTTAAAATGCCGCAAATTATTACTCAACGTAAAAACCTGTTAGCAATAGATGTTTTAGCTAGATTAGAGCAATTTATTTTAGCAATGGATAGTATGGGCAGTAAATCAGGAACAACCTTTATCCTCTTACAAAACAGTTTTAATAAAGAGCGACTTCCTGAGTTAAGAGGTTTTTTAGAACAGTTACCCAATTCCCAAAAATTCGCCATTGAGGTAAGAAACCCCAATTTCAATCAATCAGAGGCATTTTGTGATTTACTACACGAGTTTAATATTTCAAATGTAATAACAGATACTGCCGGAGAACGATCAATCATTCACAAAACAGTCACCTCAAATTCTGCCTTCATTCGATTTGTAGGAAATGGTTTGCTGGATACTGATTATACTAGAATTAATTCTTGGATTGATCAGATAGAAATATGGGTTAACCAAGGCGTTCATGAATTTTTCTGCTTGCATCATCAACCAAATCAAGCAAGACGACTTTCTGGTTTTGCCGCAAAATATATGATTGATCAAATAAATTTAAGGTTACCAAATTTAAAAATAAAATCTCCTCATGATTATTCATCAATTACACCTATTGAAAAGTAAAGTATAAATAGAAAGTTCAATTCCATCTTAAAATGAAGTTAGTACGTCCAATTTGACTTTTTTAATAGAAAAGAATTCACCGCTGCGGAAAATGCACTTATCCAAACATTAAAAAAATAAGCAAACCCTTCTTATCCTTTTTTAGAGCATAAATACAGAACTATTGGATGGTTGAGAATGTTTACAAATTATAACAGAGAAAACTGATAATAATAATAATAACACCTTACAGTATAGAAGATTAAAGGCTTATAGTACATCTATTGTCAGTGACAAAAAGCAAAAAATTTTAATAATTACATAAATGATCCGATTGATTCAGTAAGTGTAACTCCCATCTTCAAGTAAAACACAGTATTACTTTTAACTTAAATGAGCGATTTTTTTTACTTAACTTGTAGTATTTGTTAGTATTTTCGTATTAAACAATAAGCATGAGCATGAGGAAATCAATATTTAATACTATATTCTTGTTTTTAATATCAACATTCTCAGCCTACGCTCAGCCTTATGTTGTAAACGAACAAGTTGAAAAAATTTTTTCAGAAGGATTTACGGATGTAAACTCAAGCTTTCCTATTACCTCAAGCAGTAATCCTAAGTTTTGGGCTACCTATGGTGATGGTTATTATTACATGGAGAGAAAAATAACATCCCCAAGAGCTATTGTTGCTGACTTTAAGGCTATTTCAAAAAACCTAGCCATCAAAACAAAAATACAACTAGGACCAGTAAGGAGTAGTAAAAGTAGTGTTGGTGTTATGTTTTTAGTTCAACCTGGAGGAAAAGGTGGGTTCTTATTTGAAATAAACAGAAAAAAAAGTTTTAGAATTAAGGATTTATCTAATGGTGCTTTTATCACAAAAGAAGGTGAAAACGGCTGGATTAAATCAAAAGTAATAGCTCCTGCAACTCGGAGTAATACTATTGAAATAAAGGGATTCAGAGGTAAATTCGACATTTACATCAATAATCTATACCTCTATTCATTTATAAACAACTCATATCAATCAGGAAAATCAGGAGTTTATTTGGGACAAAATGCTTCGGCTAGAATGTATTACTTTAATTTATACGAGTTATCAATTCCTGGCGCTCCTATTGAAGTGAACTTAGAGAACTTACAAAGAGAAAACCTCCTATTGAAAGAAGAAAACGATAGCCTTAAAACACTTGAAATTCAAGCAAGATTCGAAGGGAATGATAAAGGAATGATTTCCGCAATTAAAATTTTGGAAGAACAAATAAGCGCAGTTAACGAGGAAAAAAGCCAACTAAATAAAATTTTAAAAGAATATCAAGACAGTCTACCTTCATCAAAAATTGAAGATTCTTTAGTAATTCCCAACATAGCCATTGAAAAAATCAGTTTATTATCTTCTGAACGAGATTCATTAAAATTCAACAATGAAAGTTTAAACCTTAAATTAACTTCAACTCAAAAAGAAAAGGATTCCGTTCAATTTGCCTTTGAGCAGATGAAGTCAAAAATGAAATTTTTAGAATCTAATTTGGTGGATGTTAAAGGACAAATACTTGAAATTAAAAGTCATGAAGAAGGAGCATTAGTGAAGGAACCGTCTAAACCATCAACATTGCCAATACTCCCTACATCAATAGATAAAACCTTAGACAGCATTAAAGAGATTACAAATAGTGCTGAAATATTAAAAGCAGATTCAACCTATGAAAATGCGATAAATATTGATAAAAAAATTGGATTTGAGAATAGTAAAGAGGCCTTATCAAAGGAGCCATCAATATCGCCAAACCCCACTTCATTAAGGGTTAAAACTGCTGACAAAACACAAGTGATTACAAATGGTGATGAAATATTAAAAACAGATTCAACCTACAAAAAAACGATAAAGATTGATGAAAAAATTGGACTTGAGAAGGATAATGAAGCCTTAGTGAAGGAGCCATCTATAACATCAACGCCAATAATATCGCCAACGTCTATTTCATCATTAGATAAGACTATAGACAACACGCAAAAAGGTCCAAATGTTACTGAATTGTTAAAAGCAGATTCAACCTATGAAAAATCGATAAATATTGATGGGGAAATTGGATTTGAGAATAGTAAAGAAGCCTTAGTAAAGGAGCCGTCTA
>JGI24539J26755_10000078_pt1 | contig 40118 bp, 34 predicted proteins | sample NorSeaMetagenome_2_FD_26755 | JGI IMG/M metagenome (IMG submission 26755) | reverse complement strand
GATAGTAAAAAAAATTCTAATAATAAAAAAAATTCTAATAATAAAAAATAAAACAATAATAATAGATATAAATAAAATAAAATACGATATATATATTTTATATGAATAATATATCAGAGAATATTAATAATATTGGTATAATTAGCAATGCTGTAATTAATATACACAATAATGAACACAATTGTAGTGAAAACAATTGTAGTGAAAACAATTGTAGTGAGATTGATATACATAATAGTGAAAACAATTGTAGTGAAAACAATTGTAGTGAAAACAATTGTAGTGAAATTGATAATAGTGATATTGAATTTTATGAAATAAATAACAAAATTTATGATAGTGTAATTGATAATAGCAACAATTTTGATAGTGAACATAATTCTGAAAAATGTTTGACAATAAAATTAGAAGAAAAAAAAGGTAAAAAAGAACCAAAATATTATGAATGTTTAATTTGTTTAGAAGGAATATATATATACTCGGATTCTGAATCTGAATATAATTCAGATTCAGAATCTGAACCGCTATTAGATATTACTAATAATAGTATTTTCAAAACTTTATGTAATTGTAAATACTATGTTCATGAAAAATGTATAAGTGCATGGATAAAGCAAAAACCAAGATGTCCATTATGTGATAAAATATTAGTGTACAGTTGTGGAAGAGAAACATTTGTAAATCGAAATAATGCTATGGCAAATTTTGCATATTTTATAAATAATATAGAAAATATTCAAAATATTGATATTAATGAAAATAATCAAAATAATCAAAGTAATGAAAATAATGAAAATAGTGAAAGTAGTGAAAATAGTGATATCGATAGATATATATTAAATAGAAATAATCTTATTAGATATAATTTGTGTGAATTACATTGTATAGTGTTTACATTTTTTATCTTTATTGGAATTTCTGTTATATTTTTAATTATTTATATATAATTAATTTTTAATTATTTATAATTAATTTTTAATTATATATAATTAATTGAAAATAAATATAAAAAAGTTTTATATATTTTTTTATAATGTCTGAAGAAAATCAATTACCTCCATCTTCGTTTAGTAAAAATGATACATATTCAAATGAAGATATTATAAAAAGTCAAGAAAGCGCATTAAATAGTTTAATCGAATTAATCTTATTGTCACAAAAAAGAGGAACATTTACATTGGAAGAATCTGTAAAAGCATGGAATGCTATAAAAGTATTTGTACCTAATTTATCTGATAAAACACAATCACAAGAAGTATCTAAAGAAATATCGGAAGAAGTATCTAAAGAAATATCACAAGAAGTATCAAAAAATATAACACTAACTGATTCTGAAAATGTATCATATACAAAAGTATAATTACATGTTCCATGTTGCATTATTAAATGGAGCAACCATTATATCCGGCAATTTATCTTTCCAATATTCTACACGTTTATTAAAATTAATTTCTTTTTGTGTCAATGGATATAATGGTGTATCAGACATTTTTTCCCTTTCTTGTGGCGTTATATTTGGTTTTAATCCATAACAATTTACACCAAAACGCACATTCTCATTATCAATAAAACCACCATTTACACCTGGTCTTCCACAATCATGCTCATGTCTTTCTATTTTTTGCAATTTAAACCATTTATCGTATTGTGTAGGAAATAATGCCATTTGGGCTTCAGACCACCCATAATTACACCAATCACCTCCTTTTTTATATGATTCTTCTATTTCTTTATAGTTTGCTAGCCTACCATTAAATGCGTTGCACACTGCTTTTGCATCTTTATATGTATATTTATTATCAGAAATATGGTATACTTCTTTTGAATTACCTAGTTGTCTTTCTACCGCATCTTTTGTATTACTTACATTATCCTTTACAGCATTTACAAGTTTATTATCTAATAGAGCGTTTGTTAAATAGTCATCACTGCCAATATTTTTACTGTTTAATTTCAATTCTACTTCTGCTTTGTTTGAAAAAATATTTTTTATACTAGCAACAATATCAATTCCAAAAATATAATATATTCCATTAAGTAGTATTAAAATTATAAATATTGTCCATAATATTGTTTCTAAAATTATAATACTAATATGTTTAGACCCATTTGTTGAAGCGCCACTTTCATTATTACTACCTAAAGATGAAAATAATACAAAGTATAATATTACAACTACACTTATAATAATTATAACTATCGGATTTAAATTAAAAACTTTATCATAAAAACTAGATAAATCTGAGGTTGAATCTAATTGTACATCCATTATATATTTATTATCTTATTTTTTTTTCCTATAGAACAAGCAATATGATTGTGCTGAAATTAATTTATTTTCATCTATTTCATTTACATTTGTATCATTGTATTCATACCATTTATTATTGAAATTTTTAACGTATGCTGTATAATGACCACCCAGTGAGCTTCCTGAATGATTACATATTCCATATAAATCATATATATATGATTCGGGGTTATATCCTTCTACATATTTTGATAAATCCAAATTAGATAATGGTATATCTATTATTTTATGAATTTTTTTTCCACTATAATTCCATCTTTTTAAAAGAATTATCAAAATTTTTGGAAAACTCCAAAAGATTACCCCTTTATTTACATTTTCTTTCTCATTTTTTATTTCATTAAACCATGCGTTTTCATCTTTTAATTCTTCTTTTTCACAGAATTCATTAATACAATCATATAATGTTTTTGAATTATCTGATAATGATAAATGTAATACAGAATATGGGTCGGGTTTAATACTTAGTGTTTTGTTTTTTTCAAATGAACATATCTTTGTTACTGAAATACCATAAAATAATTCTAATATTTCTGAATATTCTTTCTTATACATCTCTTTCATCATTTTATAACATTCTTCTGCTAATTTATCTACTTTATTTTTTGTTATTCCAGTGATTTGCATATCTACTTCCCTCGATAAACCATTATGGAAACAATCAATCATAAATAGTAAAAATTCATATATATCGTTTTGTTGAAAATCACTAAATAATATTTTATCTTTGTTTATTGCTATTTTTCTTACTGCATTAAAAAAACCATGTGGAGCTATCGTACAATTTTCACTCCACATCAATTCTCTTAATTTATCCCATTCCAATAACATTACCGAATCGTTTATATTATTTAATTTTTTTTGATAGTTTCCATATTTCAAAAAATTATTTAATTCATATGTATGTGATAATACTTGAATAAATGAATTTAAATAACAACTATTACCTAAATTTGCTAATCCAGTTAAACCCAAATCTTTATATTCTGTAAAATTATAATTGTTCATTACTACTAAATATGTTTAGTTTTAATATTTAAACATATTTAGTTTAATATTTAAAAATATTATAATCATTAATAATAATATGAATAATAATATGAATAATAATATTAATAATGATACTACGATAAACAACGAAAATAATACTTTAAATCCATCTAATAACGCACTAATTAATTCATATATAGCAAACCAAAGTGAATCACGTGGTATAATGAATGAACTCTTATCTGTTTTAAATCTGCAAGAACAAAATATTTATAATATTATAAATAGAAATATAATTTATCAACAAGATTCTGATATTAATGCGAATACTAATACTAATACCAATGAATCTGTTAGTAATTCTACTAATATTTTTTCATCTTTAAGTAATTTATTTACGCGTTTTCCAACAAACACAACAAATACAAGACGTACTCAACGTGTTTTAAATAATAACTTTCTTGACCCTATTTATGTTTATCCATCTGAAGAACAAATCGAATTAGCAACTACTAATTATACATTTGATGCAATAGATAATCCTGTTAATTCTGAATGTCCTATTAGATGCGAACCTTTCTCTTCAAATGATAATGTTTTACAAATCAATTATTGTAATCATAATTTTACTCCACATTTATTGAGAGAATGGTTTAGAACCAGTGTTAGATGCCCTATTTGTAGATATGATATTAGAAATTATTCAAATGTTGATTCAAGCAATGTTGATTCAAGCAATATTGATTCAAGCAATGTTGATTTATCTGAGAATGAGTTTAATTCAACTAACAATAATACATCTATTAACGATACAGTAACTACTTTTGCTAATAATAGTGTTAATACTACAAATATCACTAGAAATGAAGCAGCATATATTAATACCGCAATTATGCAAGCATTTAATGCAATTTCAAATGATATATCTAATCAAACCGCAAATAATCTAAATAATTCTATATTAGAATATACTTTCGATATTCCAATTACAGACTCTACTAATGCACCTATTTTATTTAATACTATGCAATATTATTATAATACTCATGATAATAGTGCAAGTAATAATAATAGTAATAATAATAATAGTAATAATGATATTAGCTTTATTAATGAAAATGATATATTCGATGATGATATAATGTATGATTAGTGTATAATATTTGATAAATACTATTATAACTTTATTTAAAAATTATAATAGTATTTGAATATGTATTTAATTATAAAAAAATATTTAATTAAATCAATTCCTATCATTTGTATTTATTTTTTCTGGATATTAATGCACTATATTGCATCACATTTATATACTATGCATTGCACTGAATACTCAGTTATTGGTTTCTTAATTTCACCTCTTCTTATATCTAGTATTCATTGTTACTCACTAAGATGGATAATTATTCAAAGCTCTGATATTATTAATAATATGTGGATTCTATTAAGTGCATGGTTCGCATCTTTATTTCTTCCAAATTGAATAACTAAATATTTTAATATTTAATTATTTAAATATTTAAATACTCATCAAATATTAATGCTTTTACCTCCTTATTTCTTAATGATTCTAGTTTTTTATAATATACGTTTGGGTCTGGATATTTTTCTTTAAGTTCTTCCAGTTCTAACTTCCATTTAAACATATCATTATCCTTATAATTTACAATTGTCTTGGTTTCTGTATAAATATATGGAATACAATCAATTGTTCTCTTTTTGCCTATTATTTTTCTTACTTTCTTTGTTTTCTCTACAGTTACTATATCATATACACAATCATCTTGATTATCATATATATATTCCCCATCCTTATTTTTAACACCTTCTTCTTTCTTTACTTCTCCAGTTTCTGTATATGTTTTTTTATATACTAATATATTTTCTATAAAATTGCTTTTCTTTAACCTAAAATCATTCAGTTTTTCCAAAACTAAACAAAATACTTGTTGTAACGGTTTCATTATTTGATTTGTTATATAAAATTCATAATTTATTGCTAATTGATTTTCTTGTATAAATTCCAATGTTTCTATCTTTTCACCTTGTAACGCATTCTTTTTATCAGTTTTTATAAATAAATATGCTACTCTATCTCCTACACTCGGTTTATTCCCTGGGTCTCTTCTACCTATTCTATCTGCTAATACTTTATGTGCAATCTGTTTAGGATTTTTATATCCTGACCTTAATGATTTTGTAATTATGAATTTATCAAATGGATAATCTTCTTGTATTATCCTTTCCAAACATGTCCTTGTGAATTTTATTGATTTCTCAATATCTTTATCTTTCATTAAGATATCAATTACACCTCCATATATATCTTTTACAATTGGAGCATTATCTCTTCTTTTTAATACTATACCCATTGATTTTCTTTTACCTTTATTTGGGTCATGTTCATACAACATTCCAACATATCGTTTCTTTGATAATAGACAAAATGGTAGAAATGTTTTTTCATATTCTAAATCATGTGGTTTCTTTAAGAATTTTGTTGCCAACTCTCCTGCTTGTTGTGCTAATTCAATCGTTATTTCTAATGCTTTCTTACCAATTATTTTTTCATTGTTTTCCGGATTTCTAGGATTAAATTTAAAGAATACTGAATCTGTATCTCCATATACATATTCCGCATCTACTTTAACATTACCATGTTTTGTTTCAACTATGCGATTTTTATACCCTTCTTCTATGACTCTTTGAGCATATGTCAACAATTTTCTACCAATTGCTGTTGTTGATGCAGCACAATCTTTTTCATAGAATGTGCTTGTCTTTGCTCCTGTTTGACCATACATCGAATTCGCTGTAACTTTAATACTCAATTGTCTTTTATCTAATATATTTGCCATAAACGGGTCTTTTTGAAGTGGAATTAATTTTCTGGTAGATTTTCTTGCTGCAAGTAATTCTTCCAAAATTGCTGGTAAAATTCCTAGTTTTTTCTCAGGAAATTGTGCAAATCTACATATTTTATAACCTTTTATTACTTTTTCCATTGCTGCCTTTGGATTACCACCTTTTCTTTGATATACATATGTATCATATTTAATATTCACATATTTATAATCCGGCAAATTATCATATATAAAATTTCCTTCATTATCCCGTTCTCCTGTTTCTTTTATTAAATTACCTTGCAGGTCATATTCTTTTGTTAAAACCTTACTATCATGCGAAATATTTTCACTTATCATTGATGATGGATATAGCGAACTGTAATCTACACATGCAACCGGGTCATCTAAGTATAAATCACATTTAGGTGGTAATACTATTGCACCTTCATATCCTTCATCATCTTTAGATTTATCTATCACGGGCATTAATGTTTCTTTTTCGCGACATTTCTTAGCAATATAACTTGTTAATTTAATACCTTGTCCACGCATTACTAGAAAATCTAATGGAACACTGCAGAGATTTGCCATTTCAATAAATCCAGTTATAATATCTATTTTACGCATCAAATGATGACAAATATTGCAATCCTGAATACAATATTTTGCAACAATTGCTCTTTCATCAGGTCCTTCATTTGTTAATCTAAATATATCTTGTGGTGTTACATCATCCTTTGCTAAACACCATTTAACCTTTTTATTTAAATCCGGTGTTTCTATACTATTTATCCAAAATGAACCTTCCTGTTCATTTACATCATCTATCTCAAATTTTTTACCTTGTTTATAATAATCAATTGAATGCGCTTCTTCTTCAAAGTTTACAAAGTTATTATTTTCCAATCCTGTTAAATTTTTACTATAAATCTTTGTTTTACCTTCAATGTGTTCTATGTTTTTAACATAATCTCCAATAAAATACCCAGATACATAATCTAATTTATATTTTGTTAATTGATATTCACGTCTAAAATAATTATATAAATCAATTTGCAAACGCCCATTCATATTAATATAATTAATATCATGCTGTCCGCTTGCTATAAATATTGAATTTTTTTCAAGACCAATTATTTCACTTCTTTTATTAAAATCCCATCTTTTACTTAATGATGATTCATTTTTATTTCTTGATAATTTCATGAATCTTCTTATACATTTTAATTGTACCGCCCTTTCATACATAAATAAATAATCAAATCCAAAAATGTTATATCCTATAACTATATCTGGGTCTTCGCGTTGTATTAAATTTGTCCATGCCAGCAATACTTCTTTCTCTGTTTTATAACTTTCCAATACACAATTTTCAAGAGAATTTATGGAACTACACTTATCTTTTACAATACAATGATTTAAATATGGTTTATCTTCTCCGTATTTAATAAATGTTGACCCAATAAATGTTACTATATCTCCTTCTAATTTCGGAAATATAGCATTTAATGTTCGGTTTAATTCCATAATTTTTGTTTCTTTTTCTGCATCTTTATCATACAATAAATCAACTATTGTTGCTTTTTTTTTATATTTTTTCGCCTTTGGTTTATATTTTTTAAATCCGGATTCTTCAACTGACTTCTCAACCAAACCTTCTTTTTCATGTTCAACTTCTTCATTATAATCTATCTCTTGTTCTTCTAATTCTTCTACAGTTACAGAAGAAGGAATTAAATGAATCCATTTATCAAATAAATTTGATATCATGTGTTCATTTACTTTAACTTGCGGATATACTATATCAATATCTTCAATTTCACAGAACTCGCTATTTGTTATTTTAAATGCAGTATAAATCATTTCTTTTAATACTGTTATTTTATCATCACGTGTATCTTCTTCTGTAACATAATCATATATCACATCAACAATATTTGTTGCTAATTTTTTATAATCTTTTTTTGCTAATGGAAAATCGCCATGACTACTACTAGCTTCAATATCAAAACTACATATCTTATATGGAACAATTGTTTCTTTTTCTGGTAATGGTGTAATATCTTTATAGCTTATATTATACTCATATTTACATGATGTTTTATTATTTTTTGCATTTCCTTTTTTTTTATTTGGTATTGAAACCCATCCAGATGGACTAATCTCTTTTATATGAAACATACGAAGCAATGGTGGTATATGAGCTTCATATAAATACGTTTTATGTTCTCCATATTCATACCCGTTCTCATCCAATTCTCGAACTTGTTCTCCATTTTTTTTATATGTTTTATACCAAAGATTCTTAGCTTTCTTCATTGCACCTTCATTTTTAAATTTTATTTTAATAAAATTATAATATTTACCACAATCAAAACCATATAGATTTTTTTTTTTTTTAAATTTAGATGATACTATAGTATTTTCATACATTTTTCCTAAGTCATCATTTAATTGAGAAATAAAACATGTTTTATCTGTATTTGTCCAGGTTGAATCTACTTTTACATAAAAGTATGGATTAAAATCATTTACAAAAATTGAGGCTGTTTCACCATTCTCATTTATAGAAAACATTTGAATAGTAAATTGCTTATTTGGATTCCATTTATCATTCTCCTCTGGTTCTTCGCCATCTTCATTATCTATTACTTTATCATAAACATTAAATGTTAACAATCTAAATGATGATTGCATAGAATCTTACTTTGCTATATTAAAATATATCTAATTCAATTTTATAAATAATTAAAATAAAAATATATATTATACCTATGATTAAAAATAATTTTTTTAATATTTCTAATAATACATTAATTACTATCTTGATTATTGTTTTAATTTTTGTTGTTATTATGTACTTTACCAGAAGCGATGATGACAATACAAAAGAAAATAGAAAACCAAACAAGAAAAATAAAAAAAAAGTTCGATTTAATTAATTTATATTAATTATTTTAAATTAATTATTTAAAATTCGCATATTATATAATGAAAAAAAATAATATTTTTCAAAAACAGTTTTTTTCAAAAACTTTAAATGACATAGCAATAATTTTGATAGTATTATTATTATTAGTTGTTGTAGTAATTATGAATATCGGCAAATATTTAGAAAATAATAATTACAAAGAACCAGAAAATGGTAAATCACATGTAAATATAAATGACGTCATTAATACATTATTTAATAATTTGAAAACACAGGTAAGTTCTCTATTTTGATATTTAATGTTTCATAAAACATATTATCAGTTTTAATTTTATATATATTAATGTTCCAGTTTTTTAGATTTTGATTAAACTTTGTTGCAAAACTTAACATATTTGTCATATCAACTACGTTTGAAATATTCCAATCTCCTATTGGTTTATTAAATATTTTTGCACAAAAAAACATGTTTTTCATAGAATTAACATTCTTAGTATTCCAGTTATTCAAATCTTTATCAAATGAAATACATAAATAAAACATATATCTCATATCCTGAACATTTGAAACATTCCATGAATTGATTGATTTATTAAAAAATGTTGCACTATAAAACATATATTTCATATCTTTTACATTATAAACTATCCAATCATCTATTTCATCATTAAATAATGACCTTTTATAAAATAAATAGCTCATGTCTGTTATTTTCATTGTGTTCCATCGTGATATATGACCAAGTGTTTTCAACGCATAGTCTCTATTAAAACACCATTTATCTACTGCATTATACATTTCGCATGATTTACTCGGTGTATAATATGTTTTTTCTAAAAATTCTATGGACGGTTTATTTTTATATAATTCTCTTGATCTCATTAAAAATATTAATAAATGTTTATATGATAGGTAATTAAGTAATATATCAATAATTTGATTATTTTCATTACACATTATTCTCATATTATAATAATTATTATATAAAAATGTAATTATTTATATTTATTTATGAAAAAATACATATAAATATTTTATATTCTATTTACTATTTTTTTTATATTTTCATAATTACAAGTATAATCTATTTTATTTTCTGTTTTTATCATGTATCTTATATCTTTTACATTATAAAATATCCAATCTTTTATATTTACATATTTATTTGTATCATAAAATAAAAATGACATATTATCAATATATTCTGTATTCCATATACTTATATCACCATATTTTTGCTTAGCTATTATTTCATTTTCATTCCATAATATAACTGCATTATATAATTCTCTCTTATTTTTAGGTACAAAATAGTTTGATTTCATAGAAATAAGCATATTATTATTAAAATTTATTTTACAAGAAAATAATAGATAAAAATAATATTTATATGGTAAATATTTGATAAGTTCACTTAATAAATCCAAATTTAAAATATCTAAAATTGTTGTCATTTTATTTAAATCATTAGTTAGTATTTAAATAATCTAAAGCGGAAAGTATAACTTTTTCTTGGTCTGTTAATTTTTGAAAAATTAGTGTTTCGTTCATATTCAACTGAAAATATATATTCATAAAATTTTTACATACTACAATAACACCTTCGTCTTCTACTTTAATATCACATACAACACCTCCAGTTGTTAATTTAATATTATCTGGTTGCATTAAGTTTATCCATCTAATATATCTGCCATATTCTAATTCTGGTAATTCATCTATAAACCGATATTCTTTTAATGTTTTATGAATTTTTATTAATTTCTCTCTGGGTAATGCTAATTTTTGTAAAATATTATTTTTCATTGTTGAAATTTTTTTAGAATCCGTTTTTAAAAATTCTTCATTAGATTCATTTTCTAATGCATGTTTTATTTTTTCAATATCCATCCTTTTATATTTTTGAATTTTATTTTTAATATAGTAAATTTAATAGTTTTAATATTTTTTATATTTTCTATATGTTTTTTACATTATGGTAACAAATATTGAATTGTATAATAAGTATGTTATTAATATAGTATAATTTATAAAAATAATTATTTTAAAAAAGTTTTTTCAGTAATGTAGGATTTTTACACGATTTTTTCGATTTTAAAATTGAAAATCCGAAATTGGACATTTTTAAAATGTCCAATTTCGAAAAACGCAAAATAAATTTGAAAAAATCGTGTAAAAATCCTACATTACCATAATGCTCTAAATTCCGTTTTTTTTTATTTCTGTTTGTTACCAACAGAAAAAAAATAATAAACTACCAAAAATTGGACAAAACTCAAAATGGAAACTTTTGGAAACCCAAAATATGCACTTTTTTTTCAGGTTATTCTCTTATTTATTTCAATAATAAAATTTTTTACAACCTTGCAATTTTTGTTACTTCTCAGTAACAGTGGAAACTGTGGAAACCACACCATAAATTCAATTTTAAATATGCGAGCATTACGCAAAACAATAATAAAACCAATAAAAAGTGGTTCAAAAAAAATGCATATAAATATGCAAAAAATATGCATTTTTATTTATTTATTTAAATACATTATATATAATTAGATATATGAAATATTTTTGCGAAAAATGTAAATATCAGTGCGAGAGAAAATCATCGTGGGAACAACATATTTTAACAACGAAACATTTAAATAATTATAATATTGGTGAATCAAACAATAAATTATTTTGTTGTACAAAATGCAATAAATCTTATAAATCAAAAAGTGGATTGTGGAAACATAATAAAATATGTGTTTCAAAAAAAGATTTAATTAAAGAATCTGATAAAAATTCTATTTTAGATTCCAATATAAATAATAATACAAACGCTTTTAGCGCAAAAATTATGAATGACATGATGACACAAATAAAAGAACAAAATAAAATTATTTCTGATATGTTACCTAAAATAGGTAGTAATAATAATAATCAATTTAATATTAATGTTTTTCTAAACGAAAAATGTAGTGATGCAATAAATATGAGTGAATTTATTGAATCAATTCAGATACAACTGGAAGATTTAAATTATACAAAAAATAATGGTTTATTGCAAAGTATTAGTAGTATTTTTGTTAATGGATTAAAACAATTAGATACATACAAAAGACCAATACATTGTACTGATATTAAGAGGGAAACACTTTATATCAAAGATAATAACGAATGGGATAAAGAAGATGGAAGAATTAAAATACATTCAGCTATTAAAGATATAGCTGCAAAACAAAGAAAAGCAATTTATCAATGGGAACAAGATAATCCAAATTGGAATAATAGTGATAAAGGCAAAGATGATTATATAAAACTTGTTAAATCAATAATGTCCGATATTTCAGACGAAGAATCTAAAATTGTTAAAAATATTGCAAAAGAAACAATTATTGATAAATAATAAAAAATATAATATTATGCAACTAAATTATTATTTATAACCAATCACTAAATTATTATTTATAACCAATCACTAAATTATTATTATCTCTAACAATACCTGTTATTGATTTAACAAGTCCTACATCATATTCATTTTCAAATTTACGTTTTAGATTTTTAATAACTTCCTCTGTCCCAAAGAATCTATGACTAATTACATGTCCATTAATTCCGTGACCAAGGGTACAACATATAATTCCACCAATTAATACACATTTTCTATCATTTAATACAATATTATAAACATAATCACAATTCATTTGAGTTGTTTCCACAACTTGATTTGGAAAAGTCCAACTATTTTTCATAAAGACAGGATGCCATGGAGTAATAATTAATTTATTATCTATAATGCAAACATCGGTAGCATTTTGATTTGTTTTAAATCTTACTATACATTCAACTGTTGATATTCCATTATGATGATTTAATACTTTATCCCCCTTTTGCAATTCACTTATTTCGATAAAACCATTTGGTGTTGAGATTAGACAATCTCCGCCAAAACATCCACCACCTTCATATTGTCTCATTGTTACTGTTCTTTGCAAAGTAGCAGTTTGTGGAACTGTTGTACAACCAGTATTATAATTAGTATTATAATTAATATTATAACTCGCAACTCTTGGTGAGCTAGCAACAGGTGGTTGCAATTTATCAAATAAATCATTTAATTTATTACGAATTTCTTTAAAATCATTTGTTAGGAATTCTTGAATTCCATAATCTCTAAATGAATTGCAAGTATTATTTGTATATGCATTAATAAGTGAAGGAATATAATATACACCCCATTTTTGAAAATTAACACAATATAATAATGCAAGCTTAATCTCTCCAGTTAAATCTTTTTCATATTCACGAAGTTGTGAAATATCTTTGTCAAGAAGATTTAAACATTCTTTGTAAATTTCATTGTTTTTTGATATTCTATCTATAAAAGCATTCTGATACATTTTATTTAACAATTGAATAAATTTATTACGAATTGAAACAAGTTTTGATTCATCTGTTGGAGGAACATTTTCAACAGGGATTTCATATGATATATGTTCGTTACTGTTTTCCACACCGTTCTTTATCAAATAATGATGAACCTTTGGTTTATTTTCACTAGTGCAATTTAATAGATATGTTCTAGGTGAAGAGATACCACCTACATCAATAATTACTTTATTTTTTTCAATAGTAATATTAGATTTGTTTAAATATTTTGTAATTTCAAACATATCTTCATCTGTTGCATTATCAAATTTAATCGTACATTTTTCTTCTTTACAAGATTCAATAATTAATCTAGTTATTAAATGAATCATTACAGTTAACAATTCACCCGTGCTGGGTATATAACTATAAGAACCATTTGTAATATTGCAAATATCAGTTAGACATTTGATATCTAATTGGTATCCAAATCCAAGAATATGAACAGGAATATTAACTGAATAATATTGAATTAATTTATTAATTTCATGATTAACACCACGAGGAGGATTGACATTTGAAATACCATCTGTAAATAATATAATTTTTTTTGCTAAATTATCATCAGATTCATTTAATATGTTAATCAAAAGCTGAATAGGTTCACAAATATTAGTGCGCCCATGATGCTTTAGATTCATAATATTTTCAAATATTTCATGTTTTGTTTCGTTTGTAATCTTTTTTGAAACAATAATTGGATATGCTGCTTCATTAAATACTACAAGCGAGAGAATATAACTTTCATATTCTGATAGTGATTCAATAATTACTTTAATACAATGTTTAACAAGGTCAAGATAATTTGTATCAGCTTTTTCTTTCTCTCCAGAATCATTTATAAATTCAGTATAAGCTCCCATTGAAGTTGAAATATCTACTGCAATTCCAAAATGTGTAGATTCATTTGAAGTTTTACTTTTAAAATCATTAGGATTAAATTTAATTAACAACTCAGAAGGTGTTTGATTTGCGAATGACATGATATAAGGTATTGTTTGTTTATATAATTAAATATAATTCAATTTTATAAACAATAAAAATTTACCAAGGAGAACCACCAAAGGGACTACTGGTGCTTTCATTCGCAGCCATAATAGAATTATCCATACCAGGCATCTGAGAATTAGGCATACCAGTAGGTTGTTGTTGATACATACCACTAAAGTCAGGTTGGCTATTACCCATTTTAGGTATTTGTCCAGGTGGTGGAAGAACACTAGTATCCATACCAGGTGAATTTACCATAGGATTTTGTTGTACTAGATTAGGGTTCATTTGTCCATTATTTGCTAATGGTTGTGAAACTTTTACAACGTTATTACCTTTATTATCAAATTGTTCTTTTTCGGGATTTTTACCTCTCCAAAGTTCCATAGCACGTTCAAATAAAATATTTAATTTTGCACCGAATTTAGTTTGCATAGTAGAGAGAATAATTAAAAATGGTAAAATAAAGCTAATAGGGTCATAATCAGAATACTCATATTTGCTATAAGTTGGAATATATCTAATCATTCTATTGGAAATCCAAATAGCAGATAATATTAATAAAAGTTGTCCAACACATTCTCCTAAAATTTCTAAACTACCTTTAGATTCATCTTCTTCGGGAATAATGTATTTAATTGCTTTTAAAGTTAAAATTACAGGTATAATCGCAAGAACTGTATATTGGAAAAGATTCATAATTTGAGCTTTGTTTTCTTCATCAAAATCAAAAACATATTTTAAGAAATTCATTGGTTCCCCAGATTTTGCAGATTCTGCAAGTTTCTCCATATGATTTATAAAAAGAAATTAAAAAAATAATAACAATATTATTATTATTATGTTAAAAACTCTTGCATTAAATAATAAAACTCTCAATAATACAATTCACGATGAAAATCAATATATTAAATTAATCAAAGATATACTTGAACATGGTGATATAATCACTGGGCGAAATGGTATAACCAAAAGCATTTTTGGTTCAGCAATGCATTTTAATCTTGAAAATAATACATTACCACTATTAACCACAAAGAAAGTAGCATGGAAAACATGTCTAAAAGAACTTTTATGGTTTATTAAAGGATGTACAAATAATGAAATACTTCAAGAACAAAATGTTAAAATATGGAATGATAATGCATCACGTGATTTTTTAGATAGCAGAGGGCTAACACATCTGGAAGAAAATGATTTAGGTCCTGTCTATGGTCATCAATGGAGGCATTTTAATGCTAATTATACAACGTGCAATACAGATTACACTGGTAAAGGTATAGACCAATTACAATATGTAATAAATTGTTTGAACCATCCAACAAATAAATATTCAAGAAGAATAATAATGTCAGCATGGAATCCATGTCAATTAGATGAAATGGCGCTGCCTCCATGTCATGTTTTGATACAGTTTAATGTATTAGCAGGTGATAAATTATCAGGTGCTTTGTATCAAAGAAGTGGTGATGTTGGCCTGGGGGTTCCATTTAATATAGCATCTTATAGTTTTCTAATACATTTGTTGGCACATCATTGTAATTTGAATGTAGGAGATTTTGTTTATTATTTAGGAAATAGTCATATATATGATGACCATTTTGAACCACTTAAAGAACAAGTGGAGAGAATACCATATGATTTTCCAAAACTAGTAATTAAAAATAAATATGATAATTTAGAAGATTATAAAATTGATGATTTTGAAATAACTAATTATGTTAGTCATAATACAATTAAAATGGAAATGCGCAAATAATTGAAAAACAATGTCTTTAATAAAACTATATGAGTGGCGCAGCAGGTTTATCAGCAGCTAAAAGACGAAGAGCATCTGGCGAATTAAATAGTAAACCAAATATAAAACAATTAACATCATGTGAAATAAATAAATTAAATAAAGAAAAAGAAATAGCAAGCCAAACACCAGGTAAAATGTCTTACACAGAGATTTTACATTTTCATGAAACAAGATTAAATGAGAATGATGCTTTAATAGAATCAATGAGAGATCAACAATATGTTTTAGATGATAATATGAAAATGCTTTTAGATGCAAATGAACAACATTTCAAACAAATAGATAATGATATTTTAAGATTAAAAAGTAAAAAAACATCACTGGGTGAATCAAATAATCCCAATGAAGATATTGCTTTTTATAAAGAAAAAATATCATCTTTAGAAACTCAACTCCAAGATTTGAAAACATTAGTATTAAAAGTTCAAAATTTCGCAATGGAAAATAATCTACCAAAACAACCTACAAATAATGTTACATTTTCAATTAGAGAAAATAAAGCAGACGATGAAGAAAATATTGAAAAAAATGTTGAAGATGAAAATTAAAGAATTATATATATAAATAAAATAATATTGAATATTATTTTATTTATGTAAGATTGTCATATTATCTTTCATAAATAATTATAATGACAAATATTATTTTAATACTTTTAATATTTTGTGCAGTATTATTTTTTTATATTCATATTTATTCACATTTGAAGACTGGTGATGATTTAGAAATATATGAAATAGAAAATCCATCAAAAGATAAATTTGAAGAAATCTGTGATATAAGACAACCTGTTATATTTAATTTTAATAATAAAAATCTAAATAATATTTTCAATGTAAATAATATTATTGAAAAATATGGTGTTTTTGATGTTAAAGTAAAAGATACTTTAAAAACTAATACAGATAATGAATTAAATCAATTTGCCAGTGAAGAAACACATATTCCTATTAAATTTAAAGATGCATTAAATGTATTAGATAATCAAAATACAATTATTGAAAATAATTCAGATTTTTTAGAAGAAACTGGATTGATAAAATACTATAAGTATAATGATATTTTTATTAAACCATATGTTACATTATTGAATGAATATGATTATATTATTGGGTCAGATAAATACCAAACTCAACTAAAATATGATATTAGTTATAGAACATATTATTATGTATCTGAAGGTAAAATAAAAATAAAATTAACTCCACCAAAAAATATTAAATACTTAAATGTAATAAAAGATTATGAAAATTTTGAATTTTATTCACACATGGATCCATGGAATATTCAAGAAGAATATCAAAATGATTTTGATAAAATTAAGTTTTTGGAAGTTGATATAGAACAAGGACAAATTATTTATATACCTGCTTATTGGTGGTATACAATTGAATTTAGTGAAAATACATCAGTTTGTAAATTTAAATACTATAGTTATATGAACTATATTGCTATTCTACCACATTTGATTATACGATTTTTGCAAACACAAAATGTTAAAAGATATATAGTAGATAAAATAATAGATGATAGTGTAAATGTTAATAAAATAAATGAAATAAATAAATCGACTGAAATAAATGAAACGACTGAAATAAATGAATCGACTGAAATAAATGAAACAACTAAAATAAATAAAAATAATAAAGTTAAAAATAAAAAAATATAAACTAAATAAATATTAATTTATGAATTATAAATTAACAATTATAAATGGATATATAATGTATTTTAAAATACATTATATATATAATATAAAATGCTTGATTATTTAAAAGGAATTATTTGTATGGTGCCTTTTTGTTCTCATGTAATATGTAATTTATTATACAAAAAAATAAATGAAATAAGACCACCAACATATTATTATGATACAGATTTAAATTATAGATTTTATGAACCATTAATTCAAGAAGATATAATGGATGTAGATAACGATGATGTAAATTTAAATAAATATATTAACAAAAATGTAAATAGTTTAAATAATGATAATTTAAAAAACAGAAATAATGCTGATAATTTAGAAGTCAGAAATGAAATAAGAGATGAAGTTAAAAATGAAATTAGAGATGAAGTCAGGAATGAAATAAGAGATGAATTTACAACCGACCATATCTAACTGAACCAGAGTTAAGTAATTCTATTGATTCTATTGATTCTGCTGATTCTATTGATTCTGTAGATTCTATTGAATTTAATGAATCTAAAAATTTAGATAAATCATATATTGTTAAATCCGATATTTTAGAATCAGAAATAGTATAATTAGAAATTTTTACAATATATAATATATAATGTTTAAATATATAAATTTTAATAGAGAGAATGATATTTTTATATATAAAAATATCATAAATAATCAATTCTTAAATAAAGAATATATTGATAACAATTTTAAACAACATACTATAAACAAATTTTTATCAAAAGATATCTTTAATAAAAATATGGTTTTATTGTATTCAAAATATCGTAATGCAAGATATATTCCATGTATTATTCATTATAAATTATACAAAAATAATAATTTAAATTATCATTTTTGTATACCATTTAATAAATGTTTACCGAAAATGATAATATTAAATAATAAAAAAAACAATGATATAACTAATAAACAATTTGCATTAATAAATTATGATAATTGGAATAAAGAATATCCTGAAGTCAAAAAAGTTAAAATAATTGGCAATGTTGATAATTTTAATAATTTTTTGCAATACATTTTATATTGCAAAAATTTATATGAACATTGTTTTTTAAATACGAAAGCGAGTATATTTTTTTCACTTAAATGGCAATATTATATAGTAAAAGAATCATTTATTGATGATATGATTAATAAATATGATAATTTAACAAAAAATAAAGAAAATTATATTAGAAATAGAATTCATGTAAATACTTTCACATTAGATCCAATTGATTGCTTAATACATGATGACGCAATTAGTATTGAAATAATAAATAGTAATTTACATATAGTAAGTATTTATATAGTTAATGTTCCATTATGGATTAAGTATTTTAATTTAATGTCAAAATTAACTAGGTTAAATCTTAAAGATTTATTAAATGATAAAAATTTAAATAAAATAAATAATAAAAATAGTATTAAAATATTTGGTATTTTAGAACAAAATTTTTTTAGTTTAATTAAGAATACAAGACAAATATCTTTTACAATAGATTTTATAATAGAAAATAATAAAATATCAAAAATAAATTGTTTCAACTCAATAATTAAAATTAAAGATAATTATTGGTATAATGATTACAAATTATTAAACATAGATGATTATAATAATTTGATATTAATTACTAGAAAACTTAATATAAAATGTAAAATTTTAAATAAAATAAAATCTGGTAATGATTTAATAGAATATTATATGACATATCTAAATAAATATTTTAGTAAAATGTTTTCAGATAATATACATTTTACATCACCAATTAGAAATTATACAGATATTCTTTATTTATATTATATACAATTGAAATTAGATTTGCTTTAACCAAAAGTGTTTTCTGTTGCATATGTAATATATAAAAAATAATCTTCGTCTTTATATTTTCTATGTAAGTTACCCATATTTTCGTTTGAACCAGGAATAGTATCATTTATAAAAATAAAAATAGCTGTAGTGGGGGAAACATCTATTTTTTTTTTAATTACTCTAATGAATTGACTAACCATCATATTAGTTGGAGCTAAAAATTTATGAATATCAATATCAGGAATATTGCAATCGTTATTTTTAGTTATAATAACTGGTATTCTTTCTGGATATTTTTTAATAATATTTAAAGCTTGAACTTTTCTATCCATTAATGGTTTTTTTTTAAAATTGGCTAAAAATTCACACATATAATTATAATAAATAGAACTATTATTTTTTATAGATTTCAAAATATAATAAAAAATCTTAATAAATGCTATTAATTAATATTAATCAGTTATATGTCAATAATAATAGGAAATAAGTATAAAATATTAAAACAAATAGGAGAAGGGTCTTTTGGTAAAATTTTCATAGGAGAGAATATAATAACAAATGAGCAAATTGCAATTAAAATAGATGAATTAGATAACAAAATTATGTTAAAGAATGAAGCAAAAATATATAATTTGTTAATAAATATTAAAGGAGTTCCTAAAATGCGTATATATGGTAAACACGATAAATATAACTTTTTAATAATGGATTTGCTTGGTAAAAACTTAGAAGAATTTAAAATTAATAATTTATCAATAATGAAAACAAATAAATTATTAAAAATATTAGATATAGGAATTCAAATGTTTACTCGGATTAAAGATATTCATGAATTAGGAATAATACATAGAGATATTAAACCAGAAAACTTTGTTTTTGGCAATAAAGACGAAAATGTTATTTTTTTAATAGATTTTGGTATGTCAAAATTATATATGAAAAATAATCAACATATAGAAAAACAAGAAAATAAAAAATTAATTGGTACAATTAATTTTACAAGCATAAATGTAACGAAAGGATTTACTCCATCAAGGCGGGACGATTTAGAATCAATTATGTATATATTGTTATATTTATATAATAATTATTTACCATGGTATAAAAATCCAAATGATGATGATATAGAGATGGAAAATATATCTTGCTATGATAAATGGTATGATTCGAATATATTAGAAAAGAAAATAAAATATAAATTAGAAGATAATCCACTAGAATTTTCTATAATTTTAAATTATATAAAATGTTTGAATTTTAATGACACACCTGATTATAAATATATAATTTCTACACTACACAATTTATATAATCATACAAAATATACAAATAATATACTTAAAGATTCATCTATATACTAGTATATAGAAATGAGTGAGTCACCCGAACAAACAACCAGTAACATGGAACGTTCTAATGGTCGTGTTAAATGGTTTAACAATCGCGCAGGATATGGATTTATTACAGTAGGTAACGGAGATAAAGAAGGAGATGATATTTTTGTACATCATTCAGTATTGAGTGTAGGACAAGAGCAATATAAATATTTGGTGCAAGGTGAATATGTAGAATTTGATTGGTCTGAAACAGATAATTCAGATGAACATAAATGGCAAGCATCAAATGTATGTGGTATGAATGGCGGTAAACTAATGTGTGAAACGCGCAATGAAATTAAATCATTTAAGAATACAGAGAATGAGACATCTACTCAACCATATAAACTACATGGAGGTGGTCCTCGTTCATCATCATCAATTACAGATGAAAATGGTGTAGAATGGATGTTGGTTAAAAAGAAACTAGGTAATCCTAGTAATAGACAACAAAGACAACCACGTCAATATAGACAAGACCGCCAATAAGTAAAAATAAAAATAATAATAATATAATATATAAATGTTTAATACTTTAGAAAAAATTTTTTTGAGTCCTTTAGGAAGTGAATTTTGTGATTATTATTATTATTGGACAGTGTTTCTACTTGTTGCAATGTTTATAATAACAAGTGCAAATTTGTGGTTTTTCACGAGTGGAAAAATTTCATTATTTTCAGCGGTTTTGTCTTTACTACCATCATTATTTATTTATTTACATTATCGTATTTTATATAGTATGTGTTCAAAAGTTTTATAATTAATTTATATTGAAAAATTCAATTACTAATATGTAAGTATTTTTTTTATAAAGAATAATTACATAAATTATTTAAAGAATTTTATTTATTTATAAATAAATGAAAGAACAGATTGATAAAGATACACTAGATAATAATATATCTGAGCATTTTAATGGTATTTTATCTAATTTATCTAACTTTAAAACACAAATTACTGGATTACAAAATCAATTAAAGAATTTAGAGAAATATGTTAAAAAGGAATTTAAAAACTTAAGTAAAGAAGCATTAAAAAATAAAAATAAAGGCAATCGTAAACCGTCTGGTTTTGCTAAGCCTACAAAAATATCACCAGAATTGTGTGAATTTTTAGAGAAAGAAGATGGTGCGGAAGTAGCACGTACAGATGTGACTCAATATTTGATTACATATATTCAAGAAAACGAGTTGCAAGATCCTGAAAATAGAAAAATCATAAAACCAAATGATAAATTAAAAAAACTTTTAGGTATAAATGACGATGAAGTAATTTCTTATTTTAGTTTGCAGAAATATATGAATAAACATTTTAATAAAGCAAATATTAAGGAATTATAATAATAATTTCTTATAAAATAATTTTATTTTGTAATATTATAAAATGAGTTTAGCTTCGAACGATAATAGCGGTTCTGACCCACAGGGGTCGTATGTTGATGCGTTTGATAATAATGTTCCAGCAGATACTGCACAAAATGCTTTAGGAGAACAGGTTTTTACATTCCATTTAGGTCAATTTAATGTTGATGGTCAAATGACTGTAGAACCAACTTTTGAAACAGTTACTGCTGATGTGGTCGGCGATTATCATTACACAGTTAAAATGAACTGGTATGCACAACCAAATACAGGATGGCATAAATTATTTAGATTCCAGGTTGACGGTGATGATATTACAGACTCTAATAGTGATGATATTACTATTGTAACTGACCCATATGCATGGATGGAAGGCAAAAATAGTTATAGAGATAGAAGTATAAGATTTGCACATGATGCAACCGATCTCAATGGTCATCCTGCAACAGTTGACGGTGATGACGTGTGGCTGGATAGTAGTTATTCAAGACCATCGGACATTGCAGGTAAATCTGTTCCTGGGGAAACATGGACAGAAGATAATGGAAGTGTCATTAATTTATTAGAAACAACAGGCGAACTAATGATTGGAGGTGCACACTTGAACGTATTTAATAGTGTTAATTCTGGACCACATAGTGTTAAAATGTTATATAGAGACGTAACTGGAGCAGAAGTATCAAATAACACCACCATGGATTTACATGCGGCTGCTTACGGTGGTGTTACACGTTCATCTGACCTTAACCCAACATTTTTAACTAATAATAAAAATGCAACTAATTTTGAAGATAGTGTATCAAAAGATTTCTTAAGACATATGGCTAATGAAGTTATGGGTGGATATGCAGCGGGTGCAAAGCGAGGTCTTGTTGATATCTTCAATAATGAAGCAGCTTTATTTAATGCTATTCAAGATAGAACAAAAGCAATTGAAAATATAGTACGCGATGGTGAGGATGATATTTCTCTTGGAAGTGTAATTACACAGCTGGAAGCATCTCATCATACAATTTTAACAGATGCTGCAGGTGCAACAACATTTGCTAGTTTACCAAATCGTATTGAAAATAACAATTATGCTGCATTTGACGCTTCATGTAATGTTGCACAATTATATGACAAGATGCTTGATCCATCAACACATGCACAATATGTTGATATCAGTTCTGTTAAATATAATACAGTAAGTGATGCAAGTAATATTGGATTGAAGATTGTAAAACAATTTTTAACTTATATTCAAACAGCTGACCCTGCAGATCAAGCAAAAATGTTGAAACGTTTAGATAACTTATTCACACCAAATGAAACAGTAATGGATTGGTCTGGTAACTATCATAACCATTACCGTCCTACTGCACTTGCTGCGATGCATGCAACCAATAACCAAATACCATTTAATTCAGGTGTGGGTGGTGCAGATGCAACTGATGGTAGTATTAATAAAGTTATTTTTGCGGATGTAGGGGTGGATTCTGGCGTCATAGATTTGTCAGATGGTAATGCTGTTTCAGGTTTAGGTGCAACTCTTGCTGATGGTTTTGTATATGATAAATTAACTGTATCTCATAACTTGTATGATTATAGACGTCGTAGAAATAAATACGATTTCATGGAAGTCTTACAGAGAGGTGATACTATTTGCTTCACAGTTACAATTAATCCATTAGTTAGCACACCATTAGGTAATAATCCTATTGCACCAAGAATATATAAATATGAAATTACATTGCAAGATGCTGAAAATGTTGATTATACAAAAATAAATAATTTAGGTATTAATCACTCTAATATTTATGCTACTACTGCTTAATTTTAGTAAAATTAAGTCATTAATGGTGCAATAATATAATTTAAATTATAAATAATTTTATTAATTTAAACTAATAAAATTATTTAAATATCTTTAAAATTAATAAATATTCTATAAATTTATAAGATGAGATTTAAAAATGATATTCTTGATAATTTAATTATTAATTTAGGACAATTCAATGTTGATACAAGAATGCCTGTTAAACCAGAGGTAGACCCAGATGAAGGTTTAGAAATTACAATTGATAGAATAACATTATATTTAGTCCTAGATGCTGATTTTGATACATTTGATGACACAAAACGTGATGAGTTTCTTAATTTATTAGTAGAACATTTCGAGATTGAACCAAATCAACTTGTTATCGATAGTATAACATCTGGTAGTGTTATATTAGCAATAGAACCAGTTGTTGATAGATTGCAAGCAGAAGTTATAAATAATAAAGCAGAAGTAGGAGTGCTTCAAAGTGCTTTTGAACAGAGTGAATTTAGTGTTACCGGGTCAAAGACAGAAATAGAAACATATCATCATGAATGTGAATTAGTTTGGGCATCTAGTGATGGAAAAGGATGGAATAAATTTTTATCATTTACTGCAGGAACAGAAATATCAACAAATGAAAATGAAAGTTCAATGGGTTTTTTTACAGATGTTTCAAAATGGTTACTTGCTGATGAAGGTGATGGAAGTTCTAACTATTTAAATTTATTGTCAGATTCAATTACAACTTCGGAAAATACATCAAATGCACTTTCTGGTAATTCAAGAGATTCAATTGCAAAAGATTTTTTAAGACATTTAGCAAATCAAGCAATGGGTGGTTATTCCATGGGTGCAAAAAAAGGTGTTACTGATATTTTCAACAACGAATCAGAATTATTAGAAAATATTGAAAACTTAAACGAGCAGATAAATTATAGACATAAAGTCTTACTTTTTAAGAGTTCGTTTGGTTTAAGTTACGAAGAACATTTTTCTAAGTATCCAGCAGACCATGAAAACTCTGGAAATATAATAATACCAGATTACCAGAGGGATGACTCAGGTATTCCATTTATTCCAGGATATCAAAGCAAGGTAGAAAATAGAGAGAAAGAACATTCTAATTTAGGTTATTCTATTTTTACAAAAATGATTAATAGTAGAGGTATGTCTAGACTAACAGATGATTTAGTAAATAACATAGTAATTACAGATGATAATGTATATGATTTCCCTATTTTAAAAGCAGGAGATACATTAGTATTTAATTTAAAATTACAACCAAAAAATGATACTTTTGCTACAAATTCAATACAACCAAGAATTTACAAAATAAAACTAATTTTACAAACTGCAATTAAATCATTAGTATATAATGCAAGAATTCAATTATTAGAAAATGTAGATAATCCAGCTCAACAATACTATCTTTATAATAGATTTAAAACGGAAGTTAAAGATTTGCTTTATGATGGCTCGTCTGAATTAGGTATAGACCCAATGACAGATGAAGAATCAAAAGCAACCATAAATTTACGTAAAATAGTAAATGGTATTGAAAGATTAAATGAGATATATTCTGATTCTACTGTATATGATTTATATAAAGCCACAGGAACAAGCTACAATGCTAAATTACTTGATTTATGGTTATTTTTAGAAAAAGAAGATGATTCATGGTCAAATAATCTATATTATGAAGGTAAATTGTATAAAATAGTATCAGGTATGTTAATAGGTAAACAAGCATATGAATTAGTTGATAGAATAGTTAGCAAACAGGTAAGGCAGGTAGTAATGGATAATTTACCATATCATGGTAAAGCGCATTCATATGGTGTAGTAAATATTATTGATAAAGTATGCGATTTATATTATAATATAGTTGATGGGATATCAATAAATAATGGTGATGATTTATCTACTCTAGGAACAATACCATATAATACAGTAGAAAATTGGCTAGATTCATATGAAGATGTTATAAATTATTTAATGACAGAACAAATTAATTATATAGAGCTAAATGATATTCGTATAGAAACAATGACTTATGATGATTTAATACAAATAGATACAACATATATAATATCAGACCAGTTACTAAATTATAATAGTTATTCTTATGAGAATAATCTTGCAATAGTTAAAATATTATTACCCGCATTATATTATTATAATGCTGTAAAAAGAGATTCAATTGTTGATGTTACTGACGCAGATACTTTTACAGCAAATGATAATCTTAGATTGCTAGGAGCAAAAAATTTAGATTATTTGTATTCTTTATATGATATAAATATTGTAGATTATGTTCGCGATTTTCAGTTAGCATATCATACAAACAATACAGGAAATAATATTTTTAAATTAGATTTAGACTATACTGACCATCGAGTTAAATTATTAGATGTCTATAATTATTATTTTAAGTATGTTGTTGGTTATAATTTTGGTAAATTCCTTGAAAAAGCATTTATTAATAAAGTTTATTTGAGAACCGGGTCTACAAATGGTAGCACACAATATTCTATTGGTATAGGATATAATGATGTATTTACAAGAGTTTATGATACAATACCCAAAATTAAAAATATGCTAGATGAAGCTTCTAATAAATCAAATACACAAGCAATGATTAATTATTTTTCTAATGTAAGTAATTATACAGGTGAATTAGACCCATCTTGCAATACCACTAATATTGTAGACAATTGGTATATATTAAAAGAACTTGCTTTATATGAAGTATCTGATTTTCAAAAACAAAAACAAATATTAGAATCTTTAACATATTTAGAAAATCAAGTTACCGATGCAAGTAAATCTGTATTAATAAAAGAATCACATAGAGTTATTATAAATACAGAAACATTTGAAAGCATAGCTTTAAACAATCCAAGTAAATTATTAAGAAAATCTTTAGATATATCAAATGTTACATTAGAATTGTATTGCGTTAATTTAAGTAATTATACTCCTACTTTAAATAGATTTTCAACTAATAAAACTAATCGCAAAATTATTATGTTTAATGATAATAGTAATAATAAATATAATGTTTCTATTTCTGAAGATAAAATTGCAGATTTGTCTAATGACGCAAGTGTAAATATTATATCAGAGAGATTTAACTTAACATCATCTTACACAGGAGGATACAACTTTGTACCAGCAACACCATTAAATACTAATTTTAAAATAGATTTATCATTAAATCTAAATGCAACAAATGATTTTGTATTTACTGGTTATGACCAAATATATCCTTCTGTTAATTTGATAAAAGGATTTACTTATTGTATTGATTTAAATAATACTGATAATTCTTTTAGTATTCATTCTAAATTAATTTTAAATAATAATGATGAAGTAAGTTTTAATGAAATGAATAACCATTATTATTATGATGGATTAATACACAAACCATCTGATGGTAGCAGTGATAGTAGTGGAATAGATGCACAAAATAAAACAAGTGGTGTTCTTGAATTTACGGTTCCTTATACATCACCATATACGTTATATTATGTTAATAAAAATAATAATTTACAATTTGGAAGTTTCAATATTTTAAATGATAATACATTATTTGATGTATCAATGATGAAATGGGGTGTTGAACCTAAAGAATTTATAGATTTATCTGGTGCTGCAAACAAAGATTCAGATAATGATGATATAGAAATTTATAATCCTGAATTAGAATCTAAATATATAACCGATTTGGAAATTGGACATGTAGAATATTACGATACTTATATTTTAGGTATTTACAATACAATTAAATATGATAAATTTGGCAGTCATAGAGATTTAAGAACAAAACGGTATTCAACAAAGGAATTTACAGGATTTTTTGCAAAATATGAAAAAGATACAGATGATTATAAAAATTTACAAATTACAAAAACAAACGAAACATTTACTAGTGATAACTTACTAAAATATTTTGATGATACTAATAGTACAACTAGTAATGAATATTGTATTAATATTATACAAGAAGATGTATTAAATAATTCATCATCTATTATTGCAAATATTATTAATGGACACGCTGAAATTAGTTATAATGATGTACTTTATGATAGTATGATTCAATATAGTATTGGTACATTAGAAAAAATAAAAGAGAAAGAAACAAGTTTTTCAAGTAATATACAATTTATAATAAATAAAATAGAATCATTATACACAACTGCTAATAAAAACATAATATATACTCTTGAAAATTCTATATTATATGTTTTAATGGAAAATAATATGGATATACCTGGTTTAGATACAGTTCAATCATTAGGTATTACAATTGATGCTAATTTAGATACTCCAGAAAATAGATTAGCCTTCTTAGTATTAGTGAAACAAACATTATCTGATACTGATAGAACATCATTAGAAGATTTATTTAAAACATTTGACTTCTTTGATGAACCATGGATAATTGATATGAATACATACGCAGAACAATTACAAGGAGATGTTTTAGATATTATATCTTTACAACCATTTAATATTACATTAGACTTCTCTGCAGCTGATGTTACCAGTATAGATTTTACAAGTTTATCACAAAATTCGGATTTTATCACTGGCGTAATAGATGTTATTTATGAAGCATTAAGTTTACCAGAAGATACCATTCAAATAACTGTGAATGAAGTAATTGAAAATGGAAATACATGGAATGTAAATTAGTTTACTTTAAGTATTTTAATTGAATTAAATAAATTTAATAAATTTAATAAATTTAATAAATTTAATAAATTTAACATACTTTATAATAATTATATGTGCCTTTCTTATTTTCTTCGCAAATAATATATGGTGACTGTTACAATTGGATTTAATTTGCAATTAACAAGTAAACAAGTTGAAACAGATACAAATGGTATAGTTGATAATATCAAAACCCAAATTAATGATGTTAATAGTGAATTAATTAGAATATTTGAAAACAGAAATAGATTATTAAATTCACATTTATCAATAACTAACACTGATATAGAGCAAGAAAGAAAAATTTTACGACAATTGGATTTAATTGATGTAAAAGGAATAACATTAACTGCAATAGAGACTGGAACATCTTTGACTCCTTCATTAACTGAAGGAGAAACAAACGAATTAGCTATAATTAGAGCAACTCATAAAACTGTAGAAGAAATTGTAGATGGTGATACTAGCGACGAAACACTACAGACAGCTGTTTTTGAATTACCAACATATATTGTTGATTTATTATCAAATGCAATAGAATCTAAAGCGGCCGAACGTGGCGAAGCATTAGTAATAGACGTTGCAGCTGTTATTCAATCAATTACATCTGCAATAAGTACATTACAAGATGAGTCTGGACATATAATGGATATTAAAAGACATATAGAAGATCCAAATGTCAATAATTTTAACAAGATTAAACAATTATTTACTTTAAATGTTAAAGATAGAGTATTTCTTATTAATTCAATAAATGAAGTAGATAGAAATAGACTTTTAAAAATTGTACATATTTGCTATCCTGATAATACCGAAGTTTACTCTTGGGTAGATAAAACAAATAAAACTCAACGAGTATGGGAAGACCCATCTTATGGAACATCAATATTAAATGATTTAACACAAGATTTGGATAGGGACTATGCTATGCCTTTGCTTGTTAGAGATGGTAGAAATAATAGTTCTTATAAAAGAAATAAATATAACTGGGTTCGTTTTGATAGTAAATATAATCATTATGCATCTATATTAACCTTACCCGAATCACATATGGGTAAAGTTATCGTTAGTGGTTCAACAAAATCATTAGAGTCTGTATTTTTAGATGATTTATATATATATATAGTAACAAATTTTAATAAATATGGATTAATAGATAGTGAGACAATGGATGGAATTTTTCATTTTCATAATAAAAATCCAAAAGAACCTTTTTCTCAAAATAATAGTATAACATCAAGTTATGTAAGACAATCATATTTTAATTATCATACATCTAGTTGGGTAAATATATTACATGGTTCTACCGGTAGAAATAGCTGGTATGCTGCAGACCAAAAAGGGATTTCATTTAATGAATTTGTAAGAGATGGTTCAAACGAAAAAATGTTCAGTAGTAGTTTTTCTGCAGATGAATCAGCAGTTATTAATGATGTACCAATATCATATGAATCAGGTTCAGCTACACAACCAGAATATAGTTCTACAATATATAGTTATAGAACTGAGTCTGGAATAAATATTGATAAAACTAGACAAAAATCATCGGAAATTGTTAGAGATTTCGAATATAATGGAAAAACTTTAAGAAATTATTATACATTAGGATTAGAAGATCAATACAATGAATTTGTTGATAATGAAATAAAGTTACGCGATGGACAATTGAGAACGTCTGATGTTGGTGAAATAATGTTTTTTAATAAATCTTTATCAAAAGATGAAAGATTACAAATAAAAGAGTATTTAAATTATAAATGGGATTTTACTGAAAGAATTGATAGAAGACCAATATTAGATAAATCTATTATTAATAAAGCAGCGCTGTGGTTTGACGCGAATGATTTATATAATTTGAAACAAACTGAAACTGAAATAAATAATTTAATTACATCAACATATTTAGAATTAGATAACTTTCAAGATAAAGTAGACTTTTTATCTAGATTAACAACAAAAAATTTAAACTATTTATCTGATTTTATGAGCGATAATGTTGAATATGATAATGTTGAATATAATAATGCATTATCATTAGCAACTATATTAGATGAAGAAAAATATGAAAAATATATTGCAGATATTACAGCATTAAGTAAAGTAGAAAATATACAAATTGATGCATCTGGAACATCTGGTTATATATTTCCAGACATGTACAATAATATTTTAAATCCAACAATAACATTAGTTAGAGGAAATATATACAATTTTAAATTAAATATATCTGATAATGGTGGACATCCATTAAGAATACAATCAGATGATAATGATACTTTATATTCAAATGGATTAATATATAAATCACCAACTAATGAATATCTAACAGATATTTCAGCTCAAAATCAAAAGGATGGAATTTTAACTTTTATGATACCAACTGATATATCAGATACTCTATATTATAAATGTGATACTCATTCACACATGAAAGGAACAATAAATATTATAGATAATTCTAATAGAACTATAATAAGCAATTTATCTGAGAATAATGAATTCTCTCAAAATAAAGGCAGAGCTGTTACAGAATGGAAAGACAAAAGTCCATCACAATTAACATTTACAAATGGACTTGATTATTATGATTCTGGTCTTAAAGAAAGAGTTAATCGTGAGACTAGTTATCACTATCACCTTGAACAAGAACAAATATGTCCTATTTATGTTAAAAACGCAATTGGTAATATGTCGGGTGTTCAATTTTCTGGAAATAATAATTTTATGGTATCTGAAAGAATACCAGATGAAAATAAGATAGAATCCGAACAATTATATTTATTTGTAGTTATTCGAGATGGATATCCCGGTTTTAATGAAGAAAATACTTACACTCTATGGAATAGAGGAGGACAACGTGATGCAGGTCATGTTGTTGGTTTAAATCATCGTATAGCTATACGAAATAATGCAAATGATGTTTTCTTTTTTAAACCACCCGGGTTTAGTCTACGTCCGAGGGATAGTAGACTAACTCAAACAGGACAATGTCTGTATATTGCTTATTTTGGTGATGATGATCAAGTACAAAATTTAAATCATATAAATTATCAAGAACATATTGAACACAAATGGAATATTTTTACATTAAAATTAGAAAAACGTTCTAATTCAAGTTGGTATGATATTTATTTATATAGATTTAAAAATCTTTTGCAGACAGGACAAAATACATTTAATTATATTTGGAATGATTCAAATGGTGTTGCAGATAAAGCTTTTACAATCGGTGGTTTTTTCGATTCTTATAATGGTTCTTATGCTGTTTCAAATCAATCAAGATCATTTTGGGCTGGAATTATGGGAGAAGTAATTATATTTAATAAACCATTAGATTCAAATGAAGTTGAATCTGTCCAAGAATATTTAAATAAAAAATGGAAAGTTTATCCAAGTGAAATTTCAGCAAATGCGTTAGATTCATTAGATGAAAGTTATAGAACAAGAATGAATTTATGGTTAGATGCAAATGATATTGTTATAGAAAATAAGGAATTTAAAGAAAATCTAAATCAATTAGATGAACATAGAAATTATATTTTAAATCCAATGAGAACAACTCAAGATATTTTAAATAAATACAATTCGTTCACCAATGGCATATCTGGAGAATTTTTTAGAATTGCTTTACAAGAATCATTACCAATAAATAAACAACTATATTATTTAAATAAAGTATATTATGAAAATCCTAACACAGATAATATTAAAATAAATAAATGGTGTGATAAAACAGGTAATAATAATCATATTATTACACCAAGCAAAAATTATAGTAATATGCCTATTCTACAAAAAAATAATGATAATTTAAATAGTGCATGTTTTGATAATACAAATATGTTAATTATTCCACAAAACGTAATAAAAAATCCACCGATTAATAATCGAATATCATTATTCATAGTAAAAAAACAATCAGAAACCGGTTATGGTAAAAATGTTTTAATAAATAGTGCTCTTGGACATAAAGGACAATATTTTTTGCGCTTTTATTATTGGACTGAAATAGGTGGTTTTCTTAATCCTAGCAATGAAAATAAAGACAGTGATGATATATTACCAGATGGATACGATAATGTACTTGATTATGCAAATTTTCAGCGAGAACTTAGACTGGACACCAATCCAAATAGTAATGATTATACTAAAAAAATTCATCAATTTCAAGCTACTGTTGATTTATCAAATGATAGAATAATTCCCGGACAAGAAAATAATAAATTTGCAAAAGCATTATATAATGGAAGTATTTTCAGTTATCAAAATGTTGATAGTAATAAAGATTGGTTATTAAGATGGAATACTAATTTAACTATCGGTATTGCAGCATCAGGTCAGGGAATTAATGCGACACGTGCTCAAAATTTTCAAGCAAATGGTTTTGCTGGTAATATATACGAAATTATAATGGTTAAAGACCATCTTACACAAAATGAAGAGAAACATATTAGAGAATATCTTGCAACAAAATGGAATGCTGGTTCAACAAATAATGTTGTTTTAGACATATCGGAAAATGTAGTATCAAAAATGACATTTTGGTATGATGGTAATGATATCTTTAATTTAGATAGTCATCGACCAAAAATTAAAGATATTCCTTTACAAACTATAAACGAAGATGTTAGCACAAATATAAATATTGAATTAGATATTGATAGCAATGATAGTTATGATAATTATTTATTTGAAATAGTGGATAGTTATAATGGAAGTGGAATCATTGATGGCAGTTATGTTATATTTACACCTTCTCCTGATTATTATGGTGAAGGATATATAAGAGTTAAAGCAATTAATTTAGAAACTGAATTACCATCTAAAGTTAAAACTATTAATTTTAATATTTTATGGCAAAATGACCCACCTATAGTTAGTGATATTTCTTTATCAATGGATCAAAAATCAACAATAAACATTAATTTATCTGATAAATATTCTGATGCTGATTTTGTAAGTTATACAATAAATGATGGTTCTTATGTAGAAATATGGAAAGATAAAAGTAAATCAGAACTAGTTTTTGGAAGTGCATACTCATATTATGAACAAAATCCTAAATTACATAATTCATACGGATTAAACTTATCGTTAGATTTTAGTGGATTACTTAATCACCATTGGTATTATGTTGGACCAAATAGTAACTGGGGAACACCTGGTATGTTGCCAATATATGAAGAAGATGTTTTTGGTCCTGGAAAGCCAGGAGTAAGATTTTCAGGCATAAATACAGTTTTACAATCAAATGGTTTAGGACCAGATGCTCAACATAAATTAGGCGAAAATACCACAATCTTCTTAGCATTGAAAGATTCATTACCAGATGAACTAATGCATTATAGATATGATGGGGAAAGAAATGATGAACTCAATTATGGTCAAGGTGTAGTAAATCCATGGAATATGTGGCCTGTTGTAAATGAATCAAATGGAAGAATGACTGGTCCTGTTATTAGCTTTAATCATAGTAAACGCGATACATGGAATTTGAGAGATAAATTTTATTTAAAAACACCAGGTATTAATTATGGTATAAAAGACTCAATAAAGGATATAGAATTCAGATGGGAAATGGCGTATGGTTCTAAGACACCATATCCAACTGTATCTAACAGTTATTCATATATACAAGAAGATGAAAAAGCTAAATATAAGGAAGTTTTTGGATTTGACCAAAATAATGAAGATGCAAATCTAACTCACAAATATTTCATAGATAATAGCAAAAATATATTTACATTTTCAGTTGATTACAGTAATAATCAAAATTACGAAGATATGTTTAAAATGTATCTTCATACATTTAACATACATAACCAACAAGAAAGCGGTGGAATATATTCTTGGTCTGAAAATGCTTTAGATGAGAAATTCTTTTTTCTTGGTGGTTTTCCAGATGACTATTTTTCTGATTGGACAAATAATAATCAATCAAGAAATTTCTGGTCAGGATATATTGGAGAAATAATAATTATTAACGAAGAATTACAACCTGATGAAATTAAAGATATACAACATTATCTAAATAAAAAATGGGGTATATATAATGATGCATCTAGTAATGATGCTATGGACACATTAAGAGACGATTTAAAAAATAAAACTGTTCTATGGTTAGATGCAATGGACTTAATGAATCTTTATCATGAAACAACCACTTTAACTGTTCCATGGATTGATAACACAGATACAATACCCCACGATTTGAGCGGTATTCGAACAAACTTTGATATTGCTCGTGATTTAGATGGATATCAATTATCATTAAACCCACAAACACAAATTCTTACATTTACACCGCCCGATAGCTTTGGTAATCAAAAAGCAGTAATACCTTATAAAGTAACAGATGCATTAGATGCATCTAATGTAGGATATATCAATATTTATGTAGAACGTACTTATAATCAATATGCATATGATTCAGCAAAATTAGCGATTCAAACTATCGTAGATGATGATACTTATCTTGGACTATTAGATTCTACAAAAGAAATATATCGTGAACTAGCAATTTTAGATATTGATACAAAAGATTATATTTTAAATCAATATAAACAAGATGACTCTGATTTCTATTTATACAAAATAGATATTAGCTATGCACATAATTTATATAATGAATTAGATACCTCAAGTGTTATTATTAATAAAATTATAGATTTATCTAATTTACCTACAGATATCTCAAGAGTTGAAAGTTTAAATCTAGAAAATTATAACGATGAGTTAAATATTAGATTAGCTCTAGAAAATAGTAAATATGATAATATAAATTGGGTTGATACTATGTTAACTGAAGAAATAAATAATCATAAAACACAATTATTATCAGCATATCCATTTCCTTCTAATCTTAATAAATATAAAGATTTTATAGAAATTGATTTGATTGTAAGAGAACCTTTATTATTAGATATCAGCTCTGATAGTTCTACAGGATTCTTATATAAAACTTTGATATCAGTTGATAATTCTGTAAATAGTGAAGTAATTAAAAATGCTGAAAATAGTTTAATTGCTAAAAATACTATAGATGAAAAATTAAATGCATTTAATGCATTAGATTATGATATCAGAAAATATTTAAGATTAAAATTTAGTGACTTAAGAAATAGAAATCAACAATGGATGACCGATTTGTTAGTAGAAGAAAAACAAAGACTGGAAAATAGTTTAACATCCAATGATAATAGTGATTTAACTAAATTCCAAATATTATTAGAAATTGATATTGAATTACAACAAGAAATTATTGACACTATCAATGAAAATGGACAACAAAATAGTATTGAAAATATACTAACAATGTTTTCCTTTGTTAATAACACAGTAAATAAAAGTATAATTAACGATTTACAAACAAATACCACATATTTAAATACTAAATTTAGATTGAAAAAATTCCATGAATATTATCCAGATACAGTTCAATTTGATGATTTTAATGTATTACATAGAGATGCAATGCGAATATTTTTGATTACATCAAGTGATTATAAAAATCTAACATGGGTAATTAACATGATTAATTTAGAAAATAATAATATTAAACCAATAGTTGGTGACATTAAAACATATGTTAGGAAAAATGAATCTCTTGATATATCTTTAATTGGTATATCAATTGAAGATTATGCATATGAATACGGTTATGAATTATCATTTAATATTATAACCGAACCAACACACGATATAGACACCAGTTTTTCTTTGAATAATAATATTGTTAAATATACAAAAAATAATGATGACCAAAATGATTATTTTACATATAGAACATTTGATTCATATGGATTATCATCTGAATTAGCTACTGTTTCTATAATTTTGATTGAACAAACATTAGACTTGTCATATATTTTACTTGAAAATACATCTTTTGAATTCGATATCATTTATCCACAAATTCCATTTGGTTTACCAAATACAAATTATGATATTAGCATAAATAATAATGTTTTATATGGAGAAATTGATGCAAACTTTAATACAAATAAAAAAATTAAATATACACCAACTTCAAATTATTTTGGTAATGATATTTTAACATATAGTATTTTGGAATCAGGAATAATAGTTATTGATTCAACTATTAATTATACTATAATTGAAGATAAACCACCTATAGTTGAAAACCTTTCATTAACATATAAAAATAGAGCAATTGATATTGAACTAATTGGTTATGATAAATTTAATGGGACTGGTTTATCATACGAAATTATATCATTCCCACAACATGGTACTCTAACACATGAATCTACATTATTACAACTAACTGATATATTTTCAACTAATATCATTAGTTATCTACCAGAAACAAATAAAAGTGATGATGTAACAATTCAATATGTAGCATATGATTCAAATGATTCATCATCAAATACAGCTACTATTAATATTACATATGACCAAAATTATTCAAATGAATTAACCGGATTACACGCACATAATAGATTCCAAATGGTTAATATATCTAGTGTATTTAATGAAGTTGTTTTACTTGGTTCAGATGGAGAACAAGATGTATCAAGTAGTGAAATACAAAGTAATTTGCAATTTATTAAAGTAAATGACCCTTCTAATGGAACTTTACAAGTTTTAGGTAATAAATTTTATTATACACCTCAACAAAGATATGATGGATTTGATGAATTTGATTATAAAGTTAAACGTAAAATTGATGACACAGAATCAGATTCAGCGAAAGCATTTATAATTGTAAAATGGAATAATGATTTAGCTAATACAAATATTATAAATTTATAAGATTACTACAATATTCTCACTAATAGTCAAATTAATGTATTTATTTGAGATAATTTATTTAAAATAATTTATTTATAAATATTATATGTCTAATGAAAATAATACAGTAACTATTGTTATACAGGATGAATCAGATGTAATTGCTCAGGATATTATAAAAGACGTTAAACTTTTAATTGGTGATATCGGTATTAGTTATAGTACATTAGCTATTGTAATTAGATATACAATGGAAATTATTGAGAATACTCCATTAAAAGGTCGCGAACAATTAGATATGGCTATGAGAATAATTGGTGATTTAATAGAAGAATTACCTGAATCATCTGAAAAGAATTTCTTAAAACAAACACACAAAAATGGTGGTGTTCAAAATACAATTGAATTAGTTGTACAAGCAACCAAAGGAGAGATTAATGTAAATAAAGCAATTACAACAGGCGCATGTAATTGTTTTATTCCTTGTATTAGTTATTTTATTTCTAAATATAAAAACAGTAAAAAATAAATTATTTAAACTAAATAATAGCTTTTACACCTTTTAAAATACGAGTTTAAATTATAAAAAAAAACTATTGGGTTAATTATATGAATCATGATACAATTATATCAGTCTCTCGAAAAGAAAAACTAGATTGTGAAAAACTTGCTGAATTTCTTGGAACCGCAGGATTAATGGTTGATGTTACATCAAATATTTCTATGTTACCTGAAAAAGAACACGGCTGTAGAATTATTCAAAATCTTTCTATGAAAGAAGATATATACAGAACATGGAGTTTATTAAAACAAAAATACGACTTTAAATGTGCTCATATATCAGTTGGAAATAAATTTAATGGGTGTATTTTGGATTTCTTACAACCAACAAAATGCGTAAACTATCCAAATAATTTAAATGTATATAATAGTATTGATGATATAGAAATTAAAACATATAAATAATATTTCATTATTTCAAATTTTCTATAATTAAAAACTAGAACTAATAGGTGAAGCATTTTCATTGTTAGATTCTCTCTCTTCTATTGGATTCCATCCTGATTTTTTTGTTTTACGATAACTATTTGGTGTAACTGAACCCCATGTAGAGGAAGATTTTTTGCTAGATTTTTTTGAATCACCATGCAAACTTTCATAAAAATCATTGTTATAATACTTTTTAAACAACTGATTAAACTCAGTTAGAAAGTTTTCATTGTTCTCTTTTATTTTACTTATAATATCAGATTTATTTACAGAGCCAGCATTTTTCATTTTTCTTGTTTTATTGCTAGATTTACTTCTTTTCTTTCTTCCTTTAGATTTTGCCATTATATATTATTTTAATATTTTATAAAAATAATATATTAAAATATAAAACAACATTTTTTAGATACTTTTTGCTTTTTTGAATTAGAATCTGTATTATTTGAATGTTTTACATTTTGTTTTTCTATTTTACTTTCATCTGATGATTCTTGTAATAAAAATAGGTCGGAAATAATAGCAATAGGCATTATATATTATAATATATAATATTATAAAGTTGTATCTATATAACGCTTAAGATTAATAACCATATTTTTCATGACTAAATTAATAAAATTTAAAACTATTTTACTTAAATTTTTATCAATTTCAACATTAAAGTTATTGTGTATCCATGCTTTTCTATTATCTGTTTTATCACACACAACTGTTAAATCCGCATAATGTAAAATAACTTTATCTAAATGGCTTATTGCATCTGATGTATAATCTATATTAACTGCATTGAATATAATATTATTATATTGGTCAGTTGTTTGTTTGATATTAAAGCAAAGATATTTTTTTAAAGCACCAAATTGCTTCCCCAAATGTCTAAAAATAACTAGAAAATCGTAATCATAGTCATTATATTTTTTAATGATATGTGAACTTTCAATAAATTCATTTGTCATATCTAAATTTTTAAATAAATCCAGAAAATAATCCATTGTAAATACTTCTGGAATAGAATTTTGAATAGTATTAACAAAAATATCTAGGTCATATGTATTATTAACTTTGTTTTGGGTTAGTTCTATATTTTGTCGTTTGCAAATACTTTTAAGATATTTTTTGTCTGTTTTATTAATATTCATTAATAGATGAATATATTAAATTCTTATTTTTAAACCGCATAAAAAATATATTATATATTATATTTTTTATGCATTATGTGATAGGAAAATGAAGGGGGAATAAAAGAAGTGGTAGTGGGAGTAAGAGAATCTAGTGGTTGTTCTTAAGACGTTCGTTATCCTTCCTAAGACGGTCCTTCTCCT
>JGI24539J26755_10000077_pt1 | contig 40541 bp, 45 predicted proteins | sample NorSeaMetagenome_2_FD_26755 | JGI IMG/M metagenome (IMG submission 26755) | reverse complement strand
AAATTCCTGTTTTTAAAATCCACATATTTTTTTAAATAAAATATAAGCTAAATTAATAATCAAATTGAAAATTTCTTATAAATATTTTTTTTTATTTTTGCATTGTGATTAAAAATAATACAAAAAATAAATTATTTGGTGGCTTACTAGCCTTATCATATATATTTAGTCTCTGCTTTGTTTTATTACATGATCACAGTCATGATCACAGTCATGATCACAGTCATAATCACAGTAAAGTAGAAGAGGTTTCATTCTGCCAGGATAATAATTTTTCAACTAGTTTAGATATAAAATGTTCACATGAATCTCATTTAGAGGCCTCTGAGAAGACGTGTTTTATATGTGATAATTGTATAATTGTTGATCATATTTCATTTAATAGTACTTTAAATTCTATTAATTTTAATTTATTAAAAAATTATAATGAATTCTTACAGAAAATTATTGTTAAAGATGTCACCAATTATCTTAATAAATCTCCGCCCTCATTAATATAAGTTAGACACGAGTCATTATATTAATAACTAGAAATATATAATATTTTAAATATTATTTATTTACTGATAACATCCTTTTTTAAATTATGAAACAATTTTTTATATCATCTCTTTTGATGATTAATACTTTTTTACTTTTTTCTCAATCAAATGGAACTATAATAAATTCAGATGGTACGCCAATTGAGGGTGTAAGTGTATTTATTGCTGATCAGAATATACTTTTAAAAACAAATGTGTTAGGAGAATTCTTTTTTGAAAGCAAATTACCCAACAATAGTTATCTTAATTTCTATAAAAATGGATATGTTTCTAAACTTGTAAAATATAAAGAGGGTAATGAGTTTAAAGTTTTTCTTAAAAAACTTCATGTCACTCTTGATGAAGTTGGTATTGTAGAATCTTATAGTGAGTTAGGTAATACTAAGCTAACTAATATTGAAAAAAAATCATTAGAAAATGTTTTTTTAAGAGATAATTCAATGGTTGAAAGTATTACTCAATTAAGTGGGGTAGATATCGTTTCTTCAGGATTAGGAATTCAAAAAATAGTTGTGAGAGGTTTATCTGGTATGCGAGTTGTTACATATTTAAATGGTATGCAAATAAATAATCAACAATGGGCTAATGATCATGGTATTGGATTTACAGATTTAGGCTTAGGTGAAGTTGAATTAATTAAAGGTGCAAGTGCATTAAAATATGGCTCTGAAGCAATAGGTGGTTTATTGTTTTTTAAAGATTCTCCTTTTGTTTCTAATAAAAAAATAAAAGGATTTATTGCCACAAAGTTTGATAATAGTAGCTATTTAAGCAGCAGTCAATTTGGTTTAAATTGGAATAAAAATAATTTTTTCTTGAACTTTTATGGTCAATATTCTATTTCATCAGATTACAGACTACCAAATAATGATTATCTCTTTAATTCTCGTTTTAATCAAAATGCAATTAAGTTTTCTGTAGCACACAGGTACAAAAATTTACAAAATATTTTTAGGTATCAGTACCATAATGAGAATCCTGGAATACCGGCTCATGCTCATGTTGATCCTGCTGATGTAAATATTGAAGATATTACTTCTTCTTCATTTGATTTTAATGATGGTTATAAATTACTTACTCCATATCAATTAGTAAATAATCAGCTTTTTAACTATTATTTAAATTATTTATCTAATAACTTAAAATTAAGTCTACACGCGGGCCATTTTATAAATAACTTACAAGAATATGAGAAATGGACTAGAGCTGCATTTGATTTAACTATTTCAAATACACAAATCACACCAAATATTAGATATAAAATAAATGATTTAACTTTAAATATAGGCTCTCAATTTAGTGTTTTAGATAATAAAAATAATCAAGATTATAGGTTAGTTCCTGATGCCTCAACTTTAAACATTGGTCCTTATGTTATATTAGATTATGAAAAAAATAATTTTGGTTTCAATTCAGGAATCCGTTACGACTATAAACATCTAAAATCAGATGATGATATTTCAAATGTGAATTATGATAATGAATTTTCAAATACTAGTTTTTCATCTGGTATTTTTTATAAATTCTTAGATAATGTTTTACGATTTACATACTCTGGTGCATATAGAGCACCACACTTTTCAGAATTATTTGCAGATGGTGTTCATCACGGAACAAATAGATATGAGTTGGGTAATGAAAATTTAGATATAGAATATGCTGATCAATTTGAATTAAAATACCAATGGTCTAATGAACATTTTGGTTTTGTTTTCAATCCATTCTTACAAAATATTTCAGACTTTATCTCTATTGTTCCTACTGATTCATTTTCCAATTCTTACAGAGTCTATAATTTTAAGCAATATAATAATGTTGAGATTAAAGGTTTTGAAATTAACTTACATTATCATCCACATCAATTACATAATCTACATATAGAACAGTCTTATACCTTTTTGCAAACTAAAAATAAAGATGATCAATATGGATTGGCTTTAGTNCCTGCTAATAGTATAAAAACAAAAATATTATTTGATTTAAATGATTATGAAAAATTGGTTAAATATAAGTTTGACTATCTTTCTTTATATCATGTTTATAAGTTTAGTCAAGAAGATTTTGCTGAGTATGAAGAGTTAACTGAGTCTTATAATTTGATAAATTTTAAACTTGGCTTAAGGATAAGCGATAAATTATTATGTACAGTTGGTGTAAATAACTTACTTAATAAAGAATATTCGCCACATACTTCAAGAATTAGAGGTGTTGCAGGTGGTGTTCCTAATCCTGGAAGATCTTTCACTTTAAGTTTAAAACATGACATTTAAAATACATGCACTCTGATGAGCTTTTATGAAGCGAAATACTTAATTAGTTTTAAGTATCAGTGTTAAATAATTAAAATTAAATAAAATGAAAAAAATAAATTTATTAATGTGTTTGTCTGCAATTGGAATTGTTTCAATGTTTAGTTCTTGCAGCTCAAATGATACGGACTGTCATGAATGTCATATTGCATGGATGAATGCAGCTCAAGTTGAAGTTGAAGTAGAAATAGGTGAGTTTTGTGGTAATGAATTAGAAGATGTTGAGTCTAATGGATATACTTTATCAGAAGATGTTATTTTAGGAACTGATACTATTGCTGCTGGTTCATATCCTGCATCTGATGTTCACTGTGAAGAACATGCTGATCACTAAGATTCAGTTTTTATTTTTTAAAAAAAGCCATTCATTTGAATGGCTTTTTTTTATTCTTTAATCGTTAGCTATTTATTTTTTTAAGTAATAAATTTGAAGATATTATGAAAAGACCTTGGAATATTATTGACTTACCTATATATAGCTTACAAACTACAGATAAAAAAGGTAATATAAATATGAATATCTGTACTTATGTTTCTGCGATTAGTATAAAACCTAAAATGTATAGTATTGCTATTGATTATAATACTAAAACATTTGAGAATCTTGAAAACTCTTCTGAGGCAATTTTACAGATATTAAGTTTTGATAANATGAAATTAGTTAGGNATTTAGGTAAAAAGAGTGGATATAAGTTAAATAAAAATAATTATTTAATGAATAATGATTTATTAAGTAATTGGAAAGGATCAGAGGTTCTTAAAAATGTTTGTGCATGCTTAAAACTTAAAAAAAATTCTTCTGTAACTCATCATGGTGATCATGCAATTTATTTTTTTGATGTTATTACTTATAAGACATTTTCTGATCATAATATCTTAACATTTCAAGATCTAGTTAATAATAAGATTATTTTATGATTACTGAGTATGATCAAATTATAAATCAAATTGATAAAATAAATCCAATAAAATATTCTAGTGATAGAAATTTCATTGATGGTTCTGTAAGTAAACTATCTCCATANATTTCAAGAGGTGTGATTTCAACAAGACANGTTTTAAATCATTTACTTGATAAAGGTTTTGAAACAAGTCAAATGCAAAAATTTATTCAAGAACTTTCTTGGAGAGATTATTGGCAGCGTATTTGGCAAGAAAAAGATATTGATGTAAACATAAAACATGATCANGAAAATGTATTTCATAAGGGTATCTCTAAAAATATTTTAGATGCAAATACTTCAATAGTTTCTATTGATAAAGCTATTAATGAATTATATAATACAGGATATATGCATAATCATCTTAGAATGTATGTTGCTGCATTAGCAACTAATATTGCTAAAAGTGAATGGAAAATACCAGCTCAATGGATGTACTATCATTTGTTGGATGGTGANTGGGCTTCAAATGCTTTAAGTTGGCAATGGGTATGTGGAGCAAATAGTAATAAGAGATATATAGCTAATCAAGAAAATATTAATAGATATACATATAGTTCTCAGCAAAATACTTTTCTNGATACATCNTATGAATGTATTATGGATATGGANATTCCTGCTCGATTAACCACAATGAGTANAGAAGTGAGAATTACTCCNCTTCCAACATCTGATATTTTTGAAATTGATTACAAAAAACCTATTTGTATTTATAATTATTACAACTTAGATCCAAAGTGGCGTTTAGAATTTGATGCAAATAGAATATTATTAATTGAGCCAAGTATATTTGAAAAATATCCAATAGGGCAGAAGAGTATTAATTTTATGCTTTCTCTAGCTAAAAATATTAAGTCAATTAACATATTTGTTGGAGAATTTCATGAGCTTAAAATTATTAATGCTGACGTTTATTTTAAAGAACACCCTTTAAACTATAATTACAAGGGAATAGAAGACTCCAGAGATTGGATGAGTAGTGTTAAAGGATATTATCCATCATTTTTTAATTTTTGGAAAAAAGTAAAAAAAGAATTATAACTAACTACTATGCCTAAAAATTTGCCTTTTAAGAAATGTATTGTATGTAATCTCCCATTTAATTGGAGAAAAAAATGGGCCAANGAATGGGATAACGTTAAATATTGTAGCCAGCGTTGTAGAAAAAATAAAAAAAAATGAATAATGTTAATTTAATATTTCCTCATCAACTTTTTAGAGATAACCCCTTATTAAAAGAGGAAGGATACTTTATTCTTGTTGAAGAGAATTTGTATTTCAATCATTTCAAATTTCATGTTCAGAAATTGATTTTACATAGATCATCTATGAAATTCTATCATTCTTTCTTACTAAATGCAAAAAAAGAAGTTAAATATATAGATCAATCTGACAAGTTATCTGATATAAGATATCTAATTCCTTATTTAAGAGAAAATGGATGTGAAAATATTAATTATATTTCTACTGATGATAATTATTTAGAAAGAAGGTTAACAAATACTTCCAAAAAAAATAATATAGTTTTAAATAGATTTGAAAATCCTATGTTTTTAAATTCATATTTAGATTTAGAATCTTTCTTTCATTCAAAAAAGAAAAAATTTTATCAAACATCATTTTATATTGAGCAAAGAAAAAAGCTAGGTATTTTACTTGATGAATCAGGAAATGCTCTTGGTGGAAAATGGAGTTTTGACACAGATAATAGGAAAAAATATCCAAAAGGAAAAGTACCGCCAAATATTGAGCCATTATCAACTAGTGAGGTTTTTGAAGAAGCTAAGATTTATGTTAAAAATAATTTTTCTAATAACCCTGGTAAATTTACTAACTTACCTATTTATCCACATACCCATAATGATGCTGATATCTGGCTTGATGTTTTTTTGAAAGAAAGAATGCAGGATTTTGGACCATATGAAGATGCTATGGTTACTGATCAATCTTTTTTAAATCATAGTGTTCTCTCTCCTTTGCTAAATTGTGGTTTAATAACACCTGATATTGTTATAGAAAAAACTTTAGCTTTAAAGGATCAATTTCCTTTAAATTCTATTGAAGGTTTTATAAGACAAATAATTGGATGGAGAGAATTTATTCGTGGAGTATATCTTGTAAAAGGAAGTCAAGAGAGAACAACTAATTTTTTTAAATTTTCAAGAAAAATACCTCTTTCTTTTTATAATGCAACAACGGGGATATTACCTATTGATATTACAATTAAAAAGGTTCAAAATACTGCATATAATCATCATATTGAAAGATTAATGATTTTAGGTAATTTTATGTTGTTATGTGAGTTTGATCCAGATGAAATTTATCGTTGGTTTATGGAACATTACATAGATGCTTATGACTGGGTAATGGTGCCTAATGTATATGGCATGAGTCAATTTTCTGATGGAGGATTAATGTCTACAAAGCCTTATATTTCTAGTAGTAACTATTTAAAAAAGATGAGTGATTTTCCTAAAGGTGAATGGCAAAATATTTGGGATGCTCTGTATTGGAGATTTATTAATTTAAACAGAGAGCTTTTTGTTAAAAATATTAGAATGAAATTTATGGTTAGTATGTTTGATAAAATGTCTGAGGACAAAAAAAATAAACATTTGCAAATCGCAAATGATTATCTTAAATCTTTAAATGATTAAAAACAAACCCACTCAATTGAGTGGGTTTGTTTTTGGTGGAGCTGGTGGGTTTCGAACCCACGTCCTAACAAGGTGTTAAAAAATTTTCTACATGTTTATCTAATATTAATTTTCGAAATAAGTCTGGTAAATAGCATCCAATTCTTATCCTTATCTTCTAATTTTTCATCTGTTCACAGAAGTATTAAACAAATTATCCTGATGTTAATGATGCCTCAAGATTAAAGGTTTCAGGAGTTCCTTTAAAAGAGACAAAAGCTATTCTAATTTATAAATTAGGCAGCTAAAGCGTAGTTATTCTCGCCAATTAAAAATGTGAATCTTAAATTTTACGAGCCAAAATACAAAGCTCGACATGCTTATCAATCAACTCAGCTTGCAGTCAAATCCAGTCAGCCCCAATAAATAAAGAACAAATTATATTGTGCAAAATTAGTAAAATCAATTGCTTTCAACTACTCATTGTTTATTTTTGTATCTAAAATTTATTTAATGAAGATAGGTGTTCTGAAAGAAGAAAAAGTTCCTGCTGATAAAAGAGTTCCGTTTTCTCCAATTCAGTGTAAAGAAATTATTAGTAATTTTTCAAATATTGAAATTTTTGTTCAAAATAGTAATATTCGTTGTTTTGATGATTCTGAATATAAATCACTAGGCATTCAAGTAGTTGATGATATATCTCATTGTGATATTTTATTCGGTGTTAAGGAAGTGCCTAAAGATAAATTAATTGCTAATAAGACTTATTTTTATTTTTCGCATACAGTAAAGAAACAGGAGTACAATAGAGATTTACTTATTAAGATGGTTAGTCTCAAAATTGAGATGATTGACTATGAAGTTCTAATATCTAATGATAGAAGGTTATTGGGTTTTGGTAGGTATGCTGGAGTTATAGGCGCTTATAATGCATTTGTTACACTTGGTTTAAAAGATCAATCTTTTTCTCTTAAAGCTGCTAATAAGTGTCTTGACAGAAAAGAAATGGAAGTTGAGATGCAAAAAATATTACTTACTAATGAAAAAATTGTAGTTACTGGTAAGGGTAGAGTAGGTTCGGGTATTTTAGAAATACTTAATAAATTAAAAATCACTCAAGTTTCTTCTGATGATTATTTAAATAATGATTATGATTATCCTGTGTATGTTAATATTGATACAATGGATTATAATCAGCGTTATGATTTAAGCAAGGGTTCTTTTAATGATTTTATTACTAATCCCAGTTTATATGAATCAACATTTATGAAATATGCTAATAAATCCGATATTTTTATTGCTGGACATTATTTTGGTTCTGGTTCTCCATATTTATTTACTAGATTAGATGCTAGATCTGAAGCTTTTAAAATTAGGGTTGTAGCTGATATTTCTTGTGATATTGATGGGCCTGTTGCTACCACTATTCGACCTTCTTCAATCTCTAATCCAATTTATGGTTATAATCCAATAACAGAAATGGAAGATGATTTTTCAATTGATGGTATAATTGCTGTTATGGCTGTAGATAATCTTCCCTGTGAGCTTTCTAAAGATGCTTCAGAAGACTTTGGTCAACAGTTGATTGATAATATCATACCAATTTTAGGATCAGATTCCACTATATTAAATGAAGCTACTATTTGTAGAAATGGTGATTTAACAGAATATTTTGAATACCTAAGGGATTATATCTCTTAAATTAGACAGTTTTTAATTCACTAATTTTTTGAGATGGATTTTCAGATTTGAATATGTAACTTCCAGCAACTAAAACATCTGCTCCAGCATCTAATAATTTTCGAGCATTTTTACCATTAACACCTCCATCAATTTCTATATGAGTTTTAAGGCCTTTTTTATTTATCATAGTTCGAAGTTGCTTTACTTTTTTATATGTCATTTCTTCAAACTTTTGTCCTCCAAAGCCTGGATTAATTGACATTAATAAAACCATAAAGCATTTTGGTAAAATATCTTCTAATACACTTACTGGTGTTGTAAGGTTTAGAACTATACCTGCTTTACAGCCAGCATCTTCAATTTGGGTAAGAGTTCTATGTAGATGGATAGTTGATTCGTAATGTACAGTAATAATATCTGCACCAACANTAGCAAATTCTTCAATATATCTTTCAGGTTTCTCAATCATTAAATGNACATCAAGAGGTTTTGTGGCATGTTTTTTGATTGCTTTTATTACTGGCATTCCATATGATATATTTGGTACAAAATGACCGTCCATAACATCAATATGAAACCAATCTGCATCACTGTTATTTACCATTTCACAATCTCTTTGAAGATTTCCAAAGTCTGCTGCTAAAATTGATGGGGCTATTAAGTGGCTCATATAAATATTTTTATAAAAAAAGAGGACATAATGTCCTCTTAATTATTATCCTAAGTAAGTCTTTAATATCTTACTTCTTGTTGTATGCTTTAAGCGTCTTACTGCTTTTTCTTTAATTTGTCTTACTCTTTCTCTTGTCAAATCAAATTTCTCACCAATTTCTTCAAGTGTCATTGCATGTCCAGCATTTAAACCGAAGTATGATGAAACTACATCAGCTTCTCTAGGAGTTAATGTGTCTAAAGCTCTTCTTATTTCTTCTCTTAATGAATCAAGCATTAACTGTGTATCTGGACTTGGACTTTCATCACTCCCCATTACATCATATAAGTTACTGTCTTCACCTTCTATTAATGGAGCATCCATTGAAACGTGTCTGCCAGTATTTTTAAGGGATTGCTTTACCTCTGTAAGAGAAAGCTCTACAAGATCAGCAATTTCTTCAGCTGTTGGAGGTCTCTCAAATTTCTGTTCTAATTGAGCGTACGCTTTGTTTATTTTATTAATAGAACCAATTTTGTTCAATGGTAGTCTTACAATTCTTGATTGTTCTGCTAAAGCTTGAAGAATTGATTGTCTAATCCACCATACAGCATATGAGATAAATTTAAAACCTCTTGTTTCATCAAATCTTTTTGCCGCTTTTATTAATCCTAGATTGCCTTCATTAATTAAATCAGGTAATGTTAATCCTTGATTTTGATATTGTTTAGCAACTGAAACTACAAATCGTAAATTAGCTTTTGTCATTTTGTCTAGTGCTTTTGCATCACCAGCTTTTATCTTTTGTGCTAACTCTACTTCTTCTTCAGCAGTTATAAGATCGACTCTTCCAATTTCTTGCAGGTATTTATCTAAAGAAGCTGTTTCTCTATTAGTTACCTGCTTTGTAATTTTTAGTTGTCTCATATTGAATTTTTTTCTTTAAAATTAAAAAATTATTTTTTATTTATAAAACTATTTTTTCTCAGGTTTTGGTAAAAGAGCTTTTCTTGATAATTTAAGCTTTCCACTTCTTTCATCAATATCAATAAGTTTCACTTCAATTTCTTGCCCTTCTTTTAAAACATCTTCAACATTTTGAACTCTTTCCCATGAAATCTCTGAAACGTGAAGTAATCCATCTGTATTTGAAGATATTCCAATAAACGCACCATATGGCATTATTGATTTAACTTTTCCTTTATATGTTTTTCCTTTTTCAGGCATAAATGCAATAGATTTTATTTGATCAACTGCTAAATCTATTTTTTCTTGGTCAGTTCCTAAAATTTCAACAACACCCATATTATCAACTTCTTCAATAGAGATATTAGTTTCAGTTGATGCTTGTAATTCTTGAATGATTTTTCCACCAGGACCAATAATTCCACCAATAGTTGATTTTGGAACCTTTAATACAACAATCTTAGGTGTTTGAGGTTTTAATTGAACTCTTGGCTCTGCAATTGTCTCAATAATCTTTTCTAAAATATGAAGTCTTCCATCTCTTGCTTGGTTTAAGGCTTTATCTAAAATTTCGTAAGATAAACCTTGTACTTTAATATCCATTTGACAGGCAGTTATACCATCAGCAGTACCACAAACTTTAAAGTCCATATCTCCTAAATGATCTTCGTCACCTAAAATATCAGAAAGTACAGCGTAGTTATTTGGATCTTTTTCATCAGAAATTAATCCCATTGCAATACCAGAGACTGGTTTTATTATTTTAATTCCTGCATCCATAAGCGCCATAGTACCTGCACAAACAGTTGCCATTGAAGATGATCCATTGGATTCTAAAATGTCAGAAACAATTCTTACTGTATATGGATTATCAGCAGGAATCATTTTCTTTAAAGCTCTTTGTGCTAAATTTCCATGTCCAATTTCTCTTCTACTCACACTAAATTTCATTCTAGCTTCACCTGTAGAGAATGGAGGGAAGTTATAGTGTAAATAAAAATCTTCAGAACCTTGGTGTGTTACTCCGTCTAAACGATTTACATCAGTAGCTGAACCTAAAGTTACAGTTGTTAATGATTGAGTTTCACCTCTTGTAAATACAGCTGAACCGTGAGGGCTATATAAATAGTCTACTTCACACCAAATAGGTCTAATTTGTGTTGTTTCTCTTCCATCTAATCTTTTTCTTTCTGTTAAAACTAGATTTCTTACAGCTTCTTTTTCTACATCATGGTAGTATACACCAATTAATTTTGAATTATATTTCTCAACTTCTTCTTCCGAGAGAGTTGCAATCCAGTCTGTTTTTACAGCTTTAAATTTAGTTGATCGCTCATCTTTTCCTAAACCTTCAGCTGCAACTGCATATACTGCATCATAAGTTTCTTTATTGATTCTTTCTTTTAGATGTTCATCATGTATTTCATGACAGTATTCTCTTTTTACAGATGAAGCACCTACTTTAGTAGCTAACTTTACCTGTGCAGCACATTGTACTTTAATAGCTTCATGTCCAATTTTAATTGCCTCTATCATTTCAGCTTCTGATACTTCATTCATTTCACCTTCAACCATAGCTACACTATCAGCTGATGCACCAACCATTAAATCAATATCTGCATTTGCTAATTGTTCTGATGAAGGATTNATCATGAAACTTCCATCAATTCTTGCTACCCTACATTCTGAAATTGGTCCGTTAAACGGAATATCAGAAATAGCAATTGCTGTTGATGCAGCAAGTGCTGCTAGAGCATCAGGTTTTACACTTGGGTCATGAGAGTTTAATGAGATCATAATTTGTACCTCAGCATGATAATCACTAGGGAACATTGGTCTTAGTATTCTATCAACAAGTCTCATAACTAAAATTTCTTGATCAGTTGGTCTTGCTTCTCTTTTTAAGAAACCACCTGGAAATCTTCCATCAGCTGAAAATTTCTCTCTATAATCTACTGTTAGTGGTAAAAAATCTACTCCTTCTCTAGCTTCAAAGCTTGATACTACTGTAGCTAAAAGATGTGTATTTCCCATTCTTAATTCTACCGATCCATGGGCTTGTTTTGCTAATTTTCCTGTTGTTAGAGTAATTTCTCTTCCATCATCTAACTTTATTATTTCTTTTTCTTCTTTAATCATTGTATTGTATTGTATATAAAATAAAAAAGGCAATAATATATTGCCTTCTTTTTAGTAATTAGATATTATCTTCTTAAACCGAGATCTTTAACAAGCTCTCTGTATTTAACAACATCTTTATTCATCAGATAGTCAAGTAGTTTTCTTCTTTTACCAACCATTATTTGTAATGATTTCTGAGTACCATAATCCTTATGATTTTTCTTAAGATGATCAGTTAGGTGTTTAATTCTAGAAGTGAAAAGTGCAACTTGGCTATAAACGGATCCTGAATCTTTTTCGCTACTACCGTATTTTGTAAAAATATCTTGTTTTGTTGTGTTACTCATTATTTGTATTATTATCAATATCTAATTTGGGCTGCAAATTTAATAAAGTTTTTGTTAAATATGATTAATCACGTAAATAAATTACTTCTTAATCATTCGTAGTATTTGACTTAACTTTTCTTTTAGATTCTTTCTATGAACTATTAAATCAATAAATCCATTTTCTTTAAGAAATTCGGATGTTTGAAAGCCCTCAGGTAGATCTTTACCAATTGTTTCTTTAACAACTCGTGGTCCAGCAAATCCAATTAATGCATTTGGCTCAGCAATATTTAGATCTCCAAGCATTGAAAATGATGCAGTAGCTCCTCCAAATGTTGGATCAGTTAACAAAGAAATATACGGAATTTTATTATCATCTAATTGAGCAAGTTTAGCAGAAGTCTTAGCTAATTGCATCAAAGAAATTGCAGCTTCCATCATTCTTGCTCCCCCTGATTTTGATATTATTATTAAAGGAGTTTTGTTATTATTTGCATAATCTATTGCTCTTGATATTTTTTCTCCCACAACAGAACCCATAGAGCCTCCTATGAAACTAAAATCCATAGCTGCAATAACAANATTTTCTTTGTTCATTTTTCCATAACCTACTCTAATTGCATCAGTTAGTCCTGTCTTCTTTTGCATTTTTTTTAGGCGATCAGAATATTTTTTTGTGTCTTCAAATTTTAGAGGATCTGCTGATGCTAAATATTGGTCTAGTTCTTTATATCTATTATTGTCAAATAGGATTTTAAAATATTCTATAGATCCTATTCTATGATGATAGTCACAATTTTGGCATACTGAAAGATTCTCGGTAAATTCATCTCTTGAGATAATTGTTTTACATTTTGGACATTTTTNCCAAAGNCCATCAGGTGTTTCTTTTTTTTGATGGGTTTTTGTTGTTATTCCATCTTTGATTCTTTTAAACCAATCCATTATTATTGATTCTTATTTATATTGTTTAAATCTTTAAAAGATTTAATTAATCTGTTTTTAAATGTAATTTCACCTTCACGATTCCATTTTCTAGGATCATAATATTTTTTATTAGGTATATCGTTTCCTTCAGGATTCCCAATTTGTTGCTTTACGTATTCATTGTACTTTAGAAAATAATCTCTAACACCTGTTGTAAATCCCCATTGTAAATCAGTATCTATATTCATTTTGATAGCTCCATAAGAAATTGCTTCTCTAATTTCTGTAAAACTTGATCCTGAACCTCCGTGAAAAACAAAATTTATAGGCTTTTCATTTGTATTAAATTTTTCTTCTACATGTTTTTGAGAATTATGTAAAATTACAGGCGTTAATTTAACATTCCCAGGTCTATATACTCCATGAACATTTCCAAATGCAGCTGCAATAGTAAACTTATCACTAATCTTCATTAGTTCTTGATAAGCATATGCTACTTCTTCAGGTTGTGTATATAATTTACTACTATCAATATTCGTATTGTCAACACCATCTTCTTCCCCACCTGTAACTCCAAGTTCAATTTCTAAGGTCATTCCAATTTTACTCATCCTTTGAAGATATTTTTTACATGTTTCAATGTTTTCTACAATAGGTTCATCTGATAAATCAATCATATGTGAACTATACAAGGGTATACCGTGCTTAGCGTAAAAATCTTCACCAGCATCTAATAAACCATCTATCCATGGTAATAGTTTTCTAGCACAGTGATCCGTATGTAAAATAACACTTGTATTATAAGCTTTTGCCATAAGATGAACATGCATTGCCCCAGAAATACCGCCAGCTATTGCAGCTTTTTGATCATCATTGTTTAGGCTCTTACCAGCAAAAAATTGACATCCACCAGCAGAAAACTGAATAATAACTGGAGAGTTAACTTCAGCTGCAGCTTCTAGAACTGCATTAACAGTACTAGAATTAGTTACATTAACAGCAGGAAGTGCATATAAATTTTCTTTAGCATCTTTAAAAACCTCTTGAACGAGTTCACCAGTTAAAACACCTTTTTGAAATTTAGTCATTTGATATATTTTATTGATTTAAGCAAAATTAGAATATTGTTCTTAATCAAGCACTTTTTTTATAATAATTTCATATAATTGATCTCAACAATAATTATGCTTACTAAAAATCAAATTAAACTCATAAAATCTTTACAAGTAAAGAAAAATAGATATAATTTATCTCAGTTTATTATTGAAGGTGAAAAAATGGTTGATGAACTTTTATTATCAACGATGTCTATTAATAGAATATTTGGAACAAAAAAATGGATAGATTTAAACTCTTCAAAAATTAGATTGGTAAAATCTACTGTAGTTACTGAAAGTGAGCTTGAAATGATTAGCAATCTTACTAAAGCTAATAATGTTCTTGCTTTAGTAAATATTGAAACTCCAAGATTTGATTACAATAACTTAAATGGTATTACACTGATTTTAGATGAAATTAATGATCCAGGAAATTTAGGTACTATAATAAGATTATGTGATTGGTTTAATATTTCTAATATTATTTGTTCCAAAAACTCTGTTGATCTTTATAATTCTAAAGTTGTTCAATCTTCTATGGGGTCATTATTTAGAGTAAATATATTTTATAAAGATTTGATTAGTTTTTTTAATGATTGTCCTTATAAAAGAGCTATTTATGGTACATTTTTATCAGGAATTAATATAAAAGATATTGCGATAGAAAAAGATTCTTTTATTATAATGGGTAATGAAGCTAATGGTATATCTAAATCAATTGAATTATTAGTTGATAAAAGATTAACTATTAATAATATTGGTGGCAAAGCTGAATCTTTAAATATTGCTTCTGCAACAAGTATTNTATTATATCAGTTTTCTTGATGTTACTCAAATGTAAACGAAAGCATCCAACCACTTGTTTTAAGATTATTTATTGTTTCTGTAAACACTGTTTGGTCTTTTGATAAAACATTTATTAAGCCATGTGATAATTTTATTTGTGGAGAAAATTTAAAATATTGTAAATAGAAATCAATACCAAATCCACCTTCTATCATAAGGTCGTGGTTGTTTAATTTCACAAGCTCTTGTCCTTCATCATCAATTTTATATTGTGAAGCAATATCGAGACTATATTTCACTCCACATAGAATATATGTTCTGAAATTATTATATCTAGCCGATTTATATTTAATTGAAATTGGAAAATCAATAAGTGTAGACTCAATTCGTTTACTTTTTATTGTCAAATTGTTAGTTTCATCAAAACCATAATCTAATATTCTCTCTCCAAATACTAAGGTTGGAATAAATCTTAAATCAGTATATCTACCAATTCTTAAATTTGAGACTATTCCTAAATTAAAACCTTTTTGATTCTGAGCTAATATTGATAATAATGAATCATTATTTAGGCTATTGTTGCTTTTTTGTACATTGAAATTTAATGCGTTTATTCCAAGAGAAAAACCGAAATGTAATTTTTTAAAATCATATTTAACTAGATTCTGAGGTTTTTTATATCTCTGTCCAAAGGAAAAAAAACTACTTGATAAGAAAATAGTAATTAATAAATATTTATTAATTGTTTGCATTTGTCAAAAACGTTAACAGCATTATTTTATTGCAACATATAGAGAAACAATACCAAAAGTTAATGGATGATAACTTGATTTTTTAAATCCTATGTTATTTAGTATTTCTAAGAAATCTTTGCCATTTGGAAAGTTTTTAACTGAATTTGGTAGATATGTATACGCACTTGCATCATCAGAAAAAAAAGTTCCAATCTTTGGTAGTAGATAATTAAAATAAAATGAAAATATTTGTTTTAAAGGAAATATTTTTGGAGTAGAAGGTTCAAGTATCACAACAATACCATTTTTTTTAGTTACTCTGTACATTTCGCTTAATCCTTTTTCAAGATTTTCAAAATTTCTTACTCCAAAACCAGCAGTTATTGCATCAAAACTTGAATCTTTAAATGATAGTTTTTCAGAATCTTCAAGGCTTAGTTGAATTCTATCTTTAAGATCTTTCTTAGAAATTTTATTATTTCCAATATCAATCATTTTATCAGAAATATCAATTCCAGTAATATTTGCATTAGTATGCTTTGCTGCTGAAATAGCAAAATCAGCTGTTCCAGTTGCAATATCTAATATATTAGATGGATTATTCGTGATTTTTTTAATTGCTTTTTTTCTCCATACATAATCCATTCCTAAGGATAATGTGTGATTTAGCAGATCATACCTTTTAGCTATCTTATTAAACATTTGTTTAACTTGATCTTTTTTTCCAGTATCAGATTTATAAGGTTTTACTGCTTTAGACATTAAGAAGTTTTTTTGCTCTATTAAAAAGTTCTTGATTTGTTATTGGAACAACTCCAACTTTTTCACATACTATGCCTCCTGCTATATTTGCTAGAATAGCAAGTTCATTCAAATCTATATTACATGCCAAGCACATTGCGGCAACTGAAACTACAGTATCTCCAGCACCAGAAACATCAATTACATTAGTTGTTGTTGATTCTGTTAATTTACTTCCATTATTTGTGTTTAGAAATATTCCTTTATTTGATAGTGTAAGTAAAATAGCTTTTGCTGAAATTATATCTCTTAATTTTGATGTTGTCTTTTCTATTTCATTAAAATCATTAATATCTTCAATTATATTTAGTCCACCCTCGATTTCTTTAAGGTTAGGCTTAAATAAGGTGCAATTTTTGTATGATAGAAAGTTATGTTTTTTAGGATCTACTATTGTAGGGATGTTTTTATTATTAGCTAAGGATAATATTTTCTCTATTATATTTTTTGTTAAAACACCTTTGTTATAATCCTGTAGAATTATAGCATCAATGTTATGTATAAGTTTTTCAATTAAATTAAACAATTGATTCTCAACTTTTATAGGGTAGGTGTCTTCCTCATCAATTCTTAATTGATGTTTATTNTTAGCAATTACTCTTGTTTTTGTTGTTGTTTTTCTTCCATTTGAAATCAACATACCNTCCAGTGATAGTCCTTGCTCTTGCATTAATTGCTCAAAGATTATCCCTCGGTTATCATTACCTATTACTGTACATAAAATTGATTCTGCTCCTAATTGTTTAAGGTTTAATGCAACATTAGCAGCTCCACCTAATCTACTGTCATTTTGATTTACTGCTACGTCAACNACCGGAACAGGTGCTTCTGGTGACATTCTATTTATTTCACCCCATAAATATGTNTCGATAATAGCATCACCAATAATAAGGATTCTTTTAGATTTAAAATCATGAGAATATTTTGNTAGATTCATCTTAAAATAGTTTGCTTAACTGAAGTTTTATTCTTTTAACTGCTTCGTTAAGCATTTTATCAGAAGCAGCATACGAAATTCTTATACACTCTGGATTGCCAAATGGAGCTCCTGAAACTAATGCAACGTAACAGCTGTTAAGAAGATACATACATAAATCATTAGCGTTATTAATAGTTGTTTTTCCATCTGTTTTACCAAAGTAGTATGAGATATCTGGGAAAATATAAAATGCTCCATCAGGAATATTACACTTTACACCTGTAATAGTATTTAGTTCATTAAGCATCATATCCCTTCTCTTTAAGAAGGTTTCTTTCATTTTAGTAGTTGTTTTTTTTGGATCTGCATTCATAGCTTCTTCAGTGGCTTTCTGAGCTATTGCACATGTTGCAGAAGTTACTTGGCCTTGAATCTTGTTACAAGCTTTTGCAATCCATAACGGAGCTCCAATGAAACCAACTCTCCATCCAGTCATTGCATACCCTTTAGACACACCATTTACTGTTATTACTCTCTCTTTAATACTCTCTATTCTACCTATACTAAAGTGTTTATTTGTAAAGTTTATATGTTCATATATTTCATCAGAAACAATAAAAATATTAGGATATTTTTTAAAAACTATTGAGATATCATAAAGTTCTTTTTCTGTATATACAGAACCACTTGGATTACAAGGAGAACTAAACATAAACATTTTAGTTTTTTCTGTTATCGCATTTTCAATTTGTTCAGCAGTTATTTTAAAATTCTTTTCAACTGATGAAGGTATTTCTACTGGAACTCCTTCAGCAAGTTTGATGATTTCAGAATATGAAACCCAATATGGACAGGGAAGGAGTACTTCATCTTCAGGGTTTAATAAACTTAAACAAATATTTGCAAGTGATTGTTTAGCTCCGGTTGAAACAACAATTTGATCTTTAGTAAAATCTAAATCATTATCTCTTTTAAATTTTTTAGAAATAGATAGTCTCAAGTCATCTAAACCAGCAACAGGAGTGTAATGAGTAAAATTATTATCTATAGCTCTTTTACCAGCATCTTTAATGAATTGAGGAGTGTTGAAATCTGGTTCTCCTAAACTTAATGCAATAACATCTTTTCCAGATTCTTTTAATTCTCTACTCATACGAGCCATAGCAAGTGTAGCGCTTTCCGCTAGTCTATTTAATCTGTCAGAAACTTTTTGCATATTTTAAATTGTATTTAAGGATTGCAAATATAAGAATATTGCAATAAATTTTAATATTTAGAAAATTCATAAATAAACTTGAAATTATAATAATTTTTTTATTTTTATATAAATATGAAGAAGCCTTTATTATTGTTTTTATTGCTATTTATTTCATTTTTTGCTAGTGCNCAGATAATATATTCCGTAGATTACGCTAGTCAAGCTGATATTAAGGTATTTGTTTGTAAATATGCTAGTCAAGCAGATTTATTAGTTTACAAAGTTAAATATAAAAGTCAAATTGAAAATAATAATGGGAAATGGTTTTTTGTTAAGCATGCTAGCCAGTCTGAGAAGAAAATTTTTTATGTTAAATATGAATCTCAGGCTGATCTTATTATAAAATTTGTTGATTATTCTAGCAAAGCTAAATGGTTAAAAAATCAGAAAAAACATCTTTTGTTTTAGATTTTTTTAATTAGTTCGTATACGTTTTCTTTATGATTAATGATTTTGTGTTCTATATCTTTCATTAAATTTTTATTTAGTAATTCATTATACTTTATATTNCCAAGTTCTTCTTTTACAAACTTATTTATCCAATATATTTTTTGTTTCTGTCTTTTANCATTGAATTTTTTATTTTCTTTAATATTATTAATGTATATCTCTACAGCTTTTTTCACTTCAAAAATACCAGTATTTTCTTTTGCTGAACATCTAAGTATTTTTTGATTTATACTAATTTCATTTGACATTCCTAAAATTAAAGTATTATGAAAATCAAGCATTGTTGTTTTTACTTTATTTTTATTATCTCCATCATCTTTTGTAATTATAATTATGTTAGCAAGTTCAATTATTCCTCTTTTAATACCTTGTAATTTATCTCCAGCTCCAGTTAATGCTAATAATAACATCACATCGACAAGCTTACTTACTACTGTCTCAGATTGGCCAACTCCAACTGTTTCAATAATAATAATATCATATCCTGCAGCTTCACAAAGTATTATACAATCTCTAGTTTTATTTGATACTCCACCAAGTATTCCAGAATTTGAACTTGGTCTAATAAAGACATTTTTATTATTAGACAATTCATTCATTCTACTCTTATCTCCTAAGATGCTACCTTTTGTCTCTTCACTTGAAGGGTCTATTGCAAGAACTGCAACTTTCTTATCATTTTTAGTAAATCTTATTCCAAACTTTTCAATAAATGTGCTTTTCCCAACTCCAGGTACGCCTGTAACACCAATTCTTATAGAATTGTAATTTTTTTCTGAACATTTCATTACGAGTTCTTGACTAATTATTTTATGTTCTTCAAGAGTGCTTTCTACTAGTGTTATTCCTTTGCTTAGAGCATTATTGTTGCCATTAATAATTTCTGCATATAAATCCATTATAATACTGCAATAACTGTTATCTCAATATTTGCATTCTTTGGTAATGCAGAGACTTCTACAGTCTCTCTAGCTGGAGGACATAATGTAAAGCTTTTTTCGTAAATTGAATTCACTAATGAGAAGTCATCCATATTTTTTAGAAATATTGTTGTTTTAACAATATTTGACAGATTCATATTAGCTTCTTTTAGTACTTCAGAGATATTTTTAATTATTTGAATAGTTTCTTCTTCAATATTTTTAGCAATAAAATTCCCTTTTTTATTTAAAGCTATTTGTCCCGAACAGTAAAGAGTATCTTTGCTTAGAATTGCTTGACTATATGGTCCTATTGCTTTTGGTGCCTCTTTTGTGAATATTACTTTTTTCATTTTAATTNCTTTTTCCAAATATAGTACTTCCTAATCTTATCATTGTACTTCCGTTTTGTATTGCAANTTGATAATCATTACTCATTCCCATAGATAATGTATTAAAGTTAGTNGTTTTGTGTTTTTTAAATTTTTTATATAAAACTTGAAATTCTTTGTTGATAATATCTGTATTTTTAGTGAATGTAGCCATACCCATTAATCCTACTATATTTATATTCTCTAAATTTTTTGAATATTTTATTATATCATCAATTTCATTAATATTAAAACCAAATTTATTTTTCTCTTCGGCAATATGTACTTGAATTAAACAATTAATAACTCTTTTCTCATTATTAGCTCTTTTGTTAATCTCTTTAATTAATTTAATAGAGTCTACAGTATGTATTAGAGAAACAAACTTGGCAATATATTTAACTTTATTTGTCTGAAGATGACCGATCATGTGCCATTTAATATCTTCTGGAAGGTTATTATATTTTCTAACTAGTTCTTGTACTTTGTTTTCGCCAAATATTCTTTGGTTAATTTCATATGCTTCAAGAATTTGAGCTTCTGACTTTGTTTTTGAAACTGCTACTAATTTTATATTATCATTTATTTCTAATCTTAATTCTCTAATGTTTTTTTTTACTGACATTATTTATTTATTTCATAAATAGTTATCCCTGATCTTAATTTAGGCTCAATATATGTGCTTTTTGGAGGCATAATGAAATTGTTATTTGCAATTTCTTTAATAATATTTATTGAAATTGGTTTTAAAATAAATGCTATACTGTTTTTTGAATTATTACACATACTTTTAATTTTGTCTAAGCCAATTTTGCCATTTACATATTCAATGTCATTATTATTGTCATCTATATTTAATATTTTTTCTAAAATATTTTTAGATAAAATTGAAGTACTTAGCTTAGAGACTAAATTATCTTTAAAGCTATTTTTTTTAGGTGTTAAACTGTAAAATGATTTTTCTAAATACATTGAAATCTCGTTATCAACTACTGGATAATATTCATTTTCTTTTTTTATAACATGAAAATTTTTATTTAATTTGAAAAGAAAATCATTTGGAATAAGAGTATTGATGTTCTTTACAATTCTATTAAAACTAAAAATATTTAGTTGATTTTCATCTATAAGTAAACTCATGAAATATTTAGAATTGTTATTTTGAGATAATCTTGCTGAAGATGCCGTTCTATGATGTCCGTCTGCAATATATAATGAATTAATCTTATTAAAAGATTCNGATATATTNAATAAAATATCTTTATCAGTAACAACCCATAATTTGTGAAGTACTTTGTTAGATGTTGTAAATTCATATTCTGCTCTTCTTTTAGTATACTCATCAATAAGTTTATTAACTGTATTATTGCTTTTATAAGAAAGAAGTACTGGGTCGGCATTAAATCCTGTTGAAGATAGGTATTTTGTAAAGAGCTCTTCTCTTTTAGCTAGAGTTTTTTCATGTTTTTTTATTATTCCATTTTTATAATCATTTACAGATACAGCACCAATTATACCCTCATATTTATGCTTATCTTTAAATTGTTGATATATGTAAAATGACTGCTCTTTATCTTTAATTATAATTTTTTTATCAAAAAACTCTCTGAACTTATTTTTAATAAGTTTAAACTTTTCTAATCCTTTTTCTTTTTTAATTTTTTTGTAATCAGGATTTATTATTTGTAAAAATGTATAAGGATTATTATTTAGTTTGTCAACTAACCCTTCTTGACTATAACTTAGATAAGTTCTTGTTGCAAAAAGTCCAACCTTATCTCTAGTTGGTCTAAAAGCTTTGAAGGGTTTAACAATTGCCATTTATTTTTGGAAAAATGAAATAATTTGATCAGCTAATTCAATACCAATCCGGTTTTGAGCCTCTAGTGTTGCTGCTCCAATATGCGGTGTTAGGGATATTGCTCCATGCATTAGTAAATGTATACTAGGAAATGGTTCGTTTTCATAAACATCTAATCCTGCATAAGAAATTTTTTCTTTATCTAAGGCAAACATTAATGCTGTCTCATCAACCAACCCTCCTCTTGAGGTATTAATAATTCCAGAACCTGTTTTCATCATTCCAATTTCTTCAGCTCCAATTATAGCCTTATCATCAACTTTAGGGACATGTAGAGTAATAAAATCTGAATTTTTAAGTACGTCTTTAATNTCTNTTGTTTCTATAGTAAATGTTTTCTTTTCACCATTAAAAAAATTAAGTGTAATATTAGCTTCTTTATTATATTTATCATGTGCTAGTATATTCATGCCTAAACCTATACCTCTTTTTGCTACTTCCTGTCCAATTCTTCCAAATCCAATAACTCCTAATGTTTTTCCTCTCAGTTCTTTTCCNTTAGAAAATGATTTTTTTAAGTTTTTAAAGTTATTATCTCCCTCCATTGGCATTAATCTATTTGAAGCATATAGAAATCTTACCATTCCAAAAAGGTGAGCAAATACAAGTTCTGCAACTGAAGAAGACGAGGCTGCTGGAGTGTTTATGACTAAAATATTGTTTTGCTCAGCATATTTAACATCAATATTATCCATCCCTACGCCACCTCGACCAATGATTTTTAGATTTGGACATTTATCAATAATGTCTTTTCTGATTTTAGTGGCACTTCTTACAAGAACAACTTCAAAATTATTTTTGTTAATTGAATCTGCTAATTTTTCTTNAGAAACGCTAGTTGTTTCTACATGAAAGCCATTTTTATTAAGTTTCTCTATTGCAGAAACTGATATTCCATCGTTTGCTAATATATTTATCATTTATTGTTTTTTTCTAAAATTTTCATAACATTAACTAATACTTCAACGCTTTCTAGTGGTAAAGCATTATATAATGATGCTCTATATCCTCCTACTGATCTATGACCTTTTAATCCATTGATACCATGATTTTTACATAATAAGTCAAATTCATTTTCAAGTTTATTATCTTTAAGAGCAAAGGTTATATTCATATTTGAGCGATCATCTGTATTTACTAAGCCTGTAAAAAATATATTTTTATCTATTTCTTTATAAAGCTCAAAAGCTTTTTTATTATTAATCTTTTCAATATAATCTATTCCTCCTTTTTCTTTTAACCATTCTAATGTTAGCATAGATACGTATATAGGAAATACAGGAGGGGTATTAAACATACTATCTTTACTAATATGAGTGTTGTAATCAAGCATAGTAGGTATTTTTCTACCAGTTTTACCTAAGATATCATTTTTTACTATAACTAATGTTGTGCCAGCTGGTCCCATATTTTTTTGAGCACCAGCATAGATTAATCCAAATTTACTTATATCAACTTTTTTGCTAAAAATATCTGACGACATATCACATACCAAAATTGAACTTGTTTTGGGATAATCTTTAAACTGTGTTCCATATATTGTATTGTTAGAAGTGTAATGCAGATAATCAAGCTCTTTATTAATTACAATATTTTTTGGAATATAGTTGAAGTTTTTATCAGAAGAATCTGCAATTACATAAGTTGTTCCAATTGATTGNGCTTCTTTAATTGCTTTACTTGACCAAGTTCCAGTATTAATNTATCCACAAGTTCCNTTTAATGACAATAAATTATATGGTGTCATAAGAAACTCTAGGCTTGCTCCTCCTTGNAAAAATAGTATTGAATATCCTTCAGGAACATTTAAAAGCTCTTTAACTAAATCTTTTGCTTTTTGCATGACTTNCATAAAAGGTTTGCTTCTATGTGATATTTCAATTAGTGATAGGTTGTCATTGTTAAAGTTAATAACAGCTTCTGAAGCTTTTAGTAATACTTCTTTAGGAAGTATACATGGACCAGCACTGAAGTTGTGTTTTTTCATAAAATTTGAATAATTTATTAATAAATTTAATTATTTAACTCTTTCAATATATGCACATTTTACCGTATCAATTTTAATTTTATCTCCTTCATTAATAAATAAAGGAACTTGTATTNTAGCGCCAGTTTCTGTTGTTGCAGGTTTGAATGTATTTGTAGCAGTATTTCCTTTAATTCCTGGTTCAGTATGTTTAATTGATAAAACAATATGAGTTGGTAATGATGCTGATAATGGTAAGCCTTTATCAGCATGAAATAATACCTCAACATTTTCGCCTTCTTTTAATAAATTGGAATTTTCAATAAAATCTTTTTGTAGAGTAATTTGTTCGTAATCATCATTATTCATTAAATGATAATCATTACCTTCAGAATATAGAAATTGATATTTTCTATTTTCAATTCTTATTATTTCAATTTTTACTCCAGAAGTAAATGTGTTTTCTAATAATCTTCCTGAGTTAAGATTTCTGATTTTTGTTCTTACAAATGCAGGTCCTTTTCCAGGTTTAACGTGTTGAAATGATTCTATTTTCCATGGGTCTCCATTATACTGTATACATAATCCATTTCTAAAGTCCGCTGTTGATGCCATATTTTTTTATTTTTGGTTATAACCTCTCATAATTCCTCTACCAGAATTTTGAATAAATGAAATGATTTCATCTCTTATCTCTGAAACCTTAAATTCTATCTCAATTTGATTAATTGCTTGAGTATTATTAAAGTTTTTTTGATACAAAAATCTATATATATTCTGAATTTCCTCAATTTCTTTTTCTAAAAACCCTCTTCTTCTTAATCCAATTGAGTTAATGCCAACAAATGATAATGGTTCTCTTCCGGCTTTTACAAATGGAGGAACATCTTTTCTAACCAAAGAGCCACCTGAAATCATTGCATGTTTTCCAATATTTACAAATTGATGAATAGCACTTAGACCNCCAATTATTGCATATTCACCTANAGTAACATGACCACCTAAAGCTACATTATTAACAATAATAGAATTATCACCTATTACACAATCATGTGCAATATGAGCATATGCCATTATTAAACAATTATTACCTACTAATGTTTTTCCTGTTACGCTAGTTGCTCTATTAATTGTTGCACATTCTCTAATAATTGTATTATCTCCAATAATTGCTAATGATTTTTCACCTTGAAATTTTAAATCTTGTGGTATTGCCGAAATAACAGCTCCAGGAAATATTTCACAATTTTTACCAATTCTTGCCCCCTCCATAATTGTAACATTTGAACCAATCCATGTTCCATTGCCAATTTCTACATTTTTCTCGATACTTACAAAAGGTTCAACTACCACATTTTTTGCAAGTTTAGCTTGAGGATCAATGTATGATAATGGGTGATGCATATTATTTATTCATCTAAGTTAGATATTAAAACAGCAAATGATGTTATTTATTGTTTTTTTGCTATTTGTGCTAAAAGATCTCCTTCAACTACAATTTCTCCATTAACAAAACCTTTACCATGCATATGACACAGACCTCTTCTAATTGGTGAAATTAAATTTAATCTAAAAATAATTGTATCTCCAGGAACTACCTTTTTTTTAAATTTTGCATTATCTATTTTCATGAAGAATGTTAAATAATCTTGTGGGTTTTCTACAGTACTTAAAATTAAAACCCCTCCAGCTTGTGCCATAGTTTCTAATTGTAATACTCCTGGCATAATAGGTTCATTTGGAAAATGTCCTTTAAAATAATCTTCTTCTTTCTTAACATACTTAATACCTATAATGTAATCATCTCCAAGTTCTCTAATCTCATCAATAAATAAAAAAGGTTCTCTATGTGGTAAGATTTCTTTAATTTGATTTAAATCATAAAATGGTTTTTCATCAAAATTAATTACTGGTGCTATTTTTCTATTTTCTTCAATCATAATATTATTTAAATTTTTTACGAATTCAAAATTATTTTTGTGACCTGGTTTAAAGCATGTAATTTTAGCTAGTAAATTTGGACTTAAAAGACTAAAATCGCCAATCAGATCTAATAATTTATGCCTAGCAGGTTCATTATCGTATCTAAGTTTTTGTTTATTTAATAATTTTCCTTTTTCAAAAGTTATATTTTCTTCACCGAATTCTCTAATTAATAAATCTTTAGTTTCACCCTTAACCTCTTTAGCGTTAATTATAACTGAATTATTAAGGTTCCCACCTCTTATTAAATCCTTATTAACTAATCCTTCAATCTCATGTAAGAAACTAAAAGTTCTACACTCAGAAATTTCTTCTCCAAATTTATTAATATCTTCTAATACAGCAATTTGATTGTTTAAAAATTTTGGATTATAACTCAATTCTACTTTTATACTTAATTTATTACTTGGTTCAACTAGATATGATGATCCGGAATTTTTGTCTCTAAAAAATATTTTTTTATGAATTTTAAAATAATTTTTTTTAGCATTTTGTTTAGTAATACCAATTTCTTTAATTTTTTTAGTAAATATTTTTGCTGAACCATCTAAAATGGGTACTTCAATATTATTAATTTGAATAAGTAAATTATCAATCTGTGAGCCAGTAATTGCTGCAAGTAGATGCTCAACAGTTTTTACTTCAGCATTATTTTTTTTAATACAAGTACTTCTATCTGTCGAAATGACATTTTTAAAGTTTGCTTCAATTTTTGGTTTTCCTTGAAGATCAGTTCTCTGAAAAATAATACCTGAATTTTCTGGTAGTGGAGATAAAATTAATGTTGCTTCTTTGCCTGTATGTATTCCAAATCCTGATATCAGTATTTCATCAGTGATTGTTTGTTGTCTCATAATGAGTTTCCTTTTTCTAATTTACTTAATCTATCAACTATTTTAGGTAGATTCTTGAAAAGAACATAAGATCTCTGAAAATCTTGTTTGTTAAATCCATATTCACCTTGTATAGTCTGATTATCGTTTATGTTACAACCAATACCACTATTACCTGCAACTTTAACATTATTACCAATTTTAATATGACCTGTAATGGCACATTGACCGCCGATTAGACAATTTTCTCCAATTTTAGTTGAACCAGCTACAGCAGTTAATCCAGCTATAGCCGTATTTTTGCCAATTTCAACGTTATGTCCAATCTGAATTAGATTATCAAGCTTCACACCTTCATTAATTAATGTTGATCCAATTGAAGCTCTGTCTATAGTTGTATTTGCTCCTATTTCAACATTATTTTTTAGAACTACATTTCCTATTTGTTGAATTTTTTTAAATTCATTTTTAATATTTGCAAATCCAAATCCATCTGAGCCAATTACAGCTCCTGAGTGAATAATATTATGTTCTCCAATTATAGATTCACTTTTAATATTTACAGAAGAATGAATTGTTGAATTTGATTTAATTATTACATTATCACCAATGATACAATTATTAAATATTGTTACATTTTCTTCAATAATACAATTTGCTCCTACTGATGTGAAATGACCAATATGTACATTTGATTTAATATCTGAAGATTTTGAAATTACTGCATTAGATGAAATTATTCTTTCATCAATATAATCTTTCTTTATAATATTAGTAATTATAGATAATGCTTGGTATGAATCCTTAACTTTTATTAGTGTTGGTTTTATTTTCTTTTCATGATTAAAATCTTCGTTAACAATAACGCAAGAAGCCTTAGTTGATAAAATATATTTTTGATATTTAGGATTTGAAATAAAGCATAAATCTCCTTTTTCAGCATCTTCTATTCTGGAAAGTTTAGATAGTTTTAAATTTTCATCGCCAATAATTATTCCATTTAATAATTTAGCTAGTTCTTTTGCTGTTGTTTGCATATGGCAAAGTTAAAATCTTTAATTAGTGATATAGTCATTTGGAGAACATAAAAAATATTTATTTATTGTTTTAGAAAGAGCTTCTAAGTTAAATTGGTCTGAAGATTTTGATAAATCTTTAATTTCACCATTCTTAAATAGAATATTAATATTTGAACTATTTGTTGAATATAGACTATTACTAACCTTATTTGAAAAAATAAAATAAGATGCTTCATCTTTTGAGATATCCATATTTATCATCATTTTTTCTATTTTCTTAGATATAATTTTTTTATTAAATATTTGTTTTTGAATTCTTATTTTAAGAATATTTCTATTTAATATATCAGTAGATAATTTAGAAAGCACAAAGTCTTTGTTTTTGCTCCAATACTTAAGGCAAGAATATATTTCATAGTCATCTAATTGTGAAAAGTCATTTAGTAAATTATTAGATTCTTTAAAATCTTTAACTTCATAGTTATTACATAAAAATATTTTTAATGCTTTAGTTGAATATATTGGCTTTGAATTATTGATAAGATATTTTGCTCTTAACAAAAGTTGTATTAACATGTTTTCAGCAGCAATTACTGTTTTATGTAAATAAACTTGCCAATACATTAATCTTCGAGCAATTATAAATTTTTCAATTGAATAGATTCCCTTTTCTTCCATTACTAAATTATCATTCTTTACTTCTAGCATACTGATAATCCTTTCAACGCCAACATTTCCTTCAGTTACTCCTGTAAAGAAGCTATCTCTTTTTAAATAGTCAAGTCTATCCATATCTAATTGTGATGCAACCAGCTGATGAAGAAACTTTTTTTTGTATTTATTTTGAAAAATTTGTATTGCTAAAGATAATTTTCCATCAAATTCAGCGTTTAATTTATGCATATATATTAATGATAAGCTTTCATGACTTATATTTGTAACCAATGTTCTTTCTAATGCATGAGAAAATGGACCATGACCTATATCATGAAGAAGTATAGCAATTTTAATTGCTGTTTGCTCTTCATCACTTATTTGATGTCCTTTTTTTATTAACTGCTGAATCGCCTTAGACATTAGATGAAGACATCCAAGAGCATGTTGAAATCGGGTATGTTGAGCTCCAGGATAAACTAAATAGGAGAGACCAAGTTGGGATATTCGTCGTAGTCTCTGAAAATATGTGTGATTTACAAGTTCATTTATAATACCTGCATCTATTTCAATAAAGCCATAAATTGGATCATTGATTATTTTTGCTCTTTTTTTAGAATGCATGGTCGAAAATAGCTGTTTTTTTTTAATTTTTGTAAAAATAAATTTTTAAATATGAATAATATACTTTGGGTTGATGATGAAATTGAATTATTAAAACCTCATATTATTTACCTTCAGGCTAAAGGCTATAATCTTTCTACTGCTAAAAGTGGAGATGAGGCCTTAGAGATTATTGAAAAAAATAATTTTAACTTAATTTTTCTTGATGAAAATATGCCTGGTTTATCAGGCTTAGAAACTCTTAATATTATTAAAGATAAGTATAATAATATTCCTGTTGTGATGATTACAAAAAGTGAAGAAGAAAGTATAATGGAAGAGGCTATTGGTTCAAAAATTTCTGATTATTTAATTAAGCCAGTTAACCCTAGTCAGATACTATTGTCAATTAAAAAAAACCTAGACTCTTCTAGATTAGTTGATGAGAAAACTACTAAAAATTACCAACAAGAATTTAGAAATATATCTCTTCAGCTTTCATCTCATTTATCAATTGATGAATGGTATGATGTTTATAAGAAAATTGTTTTTTGGGAATTAGAACTTTCTAAATCTAAAGATAATAGTATTGATGAAATTATTTCAATGCAAAAAACAGAGGCAAATTCTCAGTTTTTTAGGTTTGTTAAAAATCATTATAAAGATTGGGTTAATAATATTGATTCCCCTTTACTTTCTGATGCATTGATGAAAGAAAAAGTCTTTCCACTAATAAATAATGATAAACCTGTTTATATGCTATTAATTGACAATTTACGATATGATCAATGGAAAGTTATTGAAGATAAAATTTTAGAAAATTTTAGAATCCTAGAAGATGACATGTATTTAAGTATTCTTCCTACTGCAACTCAGTATTCTAGAAATTCAATTTTTTCTGGACTTAAACCTTCAGAAATACAAAAAAAATACCCAGATAAATGGTTAAACGATGAAGATGAAGGAGGTAAAAATATGTTTGAAGAAGATTTTTTGATTGATCAACTTAAAAGATTAAATTATAATAATGTTAAATCTTCTTATACTAAGATTACAAATATTGATTTTGGTAGGAAGGTTATAAATAAGATTGATAATATGAAGCATAATGATCTAAATGTCATTGTATATAATTTTGTTGATATGCTATCACATGCAAGAACTGATATGAAGGTCATTAAAGAACTTGCAGATGATGATTCAGCATACAGATCGTTAACTGCATCTTGGTTTGAACATTCACCTTTAAACGATATTATTTCTAAAATTGCTCAACAAGGAGCTAAAATGGTTATTACAACTGATCATGGTACAATTAATGTAAATAAACCTTCTAAGGTTATTGGTGATCGAAACGTTAACCCAAATTTAAGATATAAACACGGAAAAAATTTAAACTATATTTCAAATGATGTATTTGAGATGAATAATCCTGATGAATTTTTCTTACCAAAACAAAATATAAGTAGTAAGTATATTTTTGCAAAAGAAGATTTATATTTTGTTTATCAAAATAACTATAACAAATTTGTTAATTTTTATAGAAATACATACCAACATGGTGGAGTATCACTAGAAGAAATGTTGTTGCCACTTATAACACTAGAATCAAAATAATGGGTTTAAGTTTTCTTGTTAATGATGAGAGAGAATTATCAAGTATTGCTAATAAGATATTAAGTTATTCTAAATCAAATGTATTTGTTTTCTATGGAGATATGGGTGTTGGAAAAACTACTTTTATTAAATATCTATGCTCTTCTTTAAATGTTATTGATATAGTCTCTAGCCCAACATTTTCTATTGTAAATGAATACAAAACAACAAAAGATAGTTCTGTTTTTCATTTTGATTTTTATAGAACTTTAAATAAAGATGAAGTTTTTGATATTGGATATGAAGAATATATTTTTAGTTCTTCATTTTGTTTTATTGAATGGCCAGAAAAAGCACATGGGCTTTTGCCTTCTTCATTTGTTAAAGTTAACATGTCTTTAGAAGATTCAGTAAGAAGGATTACTGTTGAAAATATAAATTAAAATATTTAATATGCTTAAAAGATTTGTGTTATTTGGGTTTGGTGTTATAATTAGTATATTCTTTCTTTCTTTAGGACCAGAAAATAGAATGAAAAAAACTTTTTATGCCTATGTTGATTATTTTAGTATAAATAAAAGGGTAATTACTCATTTGTATTCTGATACAACAATTTTTACAAATATTTCTGAATGTCAATTAGTATACTTTGGTTTGTCAAAAGAAAGTATTTTATCTGTTCTTGAGGGTGGTACTGTTAATTTCTCTAAAAGTGATAAGAAAAAATCCCCATGCCAGCTTTTTTTAATTGAAAATATAATTAACAGTAAAGATTATGAAGTTTTATTTAAATATTGTGATGTTAAGGAAGAGGTAAGTGTAATCAATATTAATATTCTTGATCAGCCTTCAGTATGTGTTAATTAGTTTTCCTCCTTCTTTTCTGTTCAGCAATTATATTTATTAATTCTCTTCCCATTTGACCTGAAATTGATGCGTTTTCTTCAGCTCTTCTTATAAGATAAGGTATAACATCTTTCACTGGTCCATAAGGAACATATTTACTGACATTGAAATTTTCTTTTGATAAATTATAAGATATGTTGTCACTCATNCCNAGTAGCTGTGAAGAGTATATACGTTTATCATTATTTGCTATGCCATTTTCTTGCATTAACTGAATAAGTAAATTTGAGCTTTCTTCATTATGTGTGCCAGCACAAAATGATACATTAGTTATATTATCAATACAGATCTTTAAAGCTAGGTTAAAATCATTATCAGTATTTTCTTTCTTTAAATGAACAGGTATTTCATAATTATTTTGATATGCTCTTTCTAACTCTTGTTGATGATATGCTCCTCTTACTAGCTTAAGTCCTAATTTAAAATTTTCTTTTTTTGCTTTTTTGATAATTTTTTTTAAATAATCAATTCTATCATTTCTGTAAAATTGAAGAGTATTATAAATTAAAACATGTTTACTATTATATTTCTTCATCAATTGCAATACAATGTCATCGATTGCATTTTGAATCCAGCTTTCTTCAGCATCTATAAAGATAGGTTTATTAGCTTTAACAGCTGCATTGCATATTTCTGTAATTCTTAATTTGAAATTGTCAAATTCTAGATTTTCAACTTTATTTAAATCTTCTTTTTTACTTAATTTTCTAAGTATATTAAACTTTATTAGCCCCGTTAATTTAAATACAACAAAGGGAATTTTTTCATTATCTGTTGCTATTCTTAAAACCTTTATTGTTTCATCACGTACATTATTAAAATCTTTTTCTTTTTCTTTTCCTTCAGCAGAATAATCAAGAATAGTGCCAATTGAAGATTTCCATAATTTATTAATAGTCTCATTACTATCTATAATTGTTTCTCCACCACAAAAATGTTTATAGATAGTTGCTTTAATAATTTGAGTTACAGGAAGTCTTAAAAATAGTGCAAATTTAACTGAGCTTGTAAGTATTGATGAGATTAATGGATTACTAATTGTTTTAAATAGAAAGTAGGCTCTATTTAAATCAAAATTAGATTTGTCTGCAAAAGCTTTTTTGCTATTATTAAAATCAACCATTGATGTGTTTTTTTTATGCAATTTTTCTACAAATCATTAAACCATCTCTAATTGATAAAAGAACATTTTCTACTCTAGAATCGGAGTTTACCTTTTTATTATAGTAATCTAATGCTCTTGTCTCTTTATCCATTTTAGGCTTAGTTACTTTACCACTCCAAAGAACATTGTCAGCAATAATTATTCCATTTATATCAATTTTATCAATTAATAANTCAAAATAATTAGAGTAATTCTCTTTATCTGCATCAATAAAAGCAAGCTGAAATTTCTTGTTNATTTTTGGTATAATATCTATTGCATTACCAATATGTTGTTTTATTTTTTTTGAAAACTTTGATTTATTAAAGTATTTTTCTGCAACCATTGTATGTTCTTCATTAATATCAATTGTATGCAGTTCACCATCAGCTTTTAAGCCTTCTGCTAAACATAGAGCTGAATAGCCAGTATATGTTCCTATTTCAATGATATTAGTTGGACTTGTGATATTGCTAAATAAACTTAATACTTGCCCTTGAATATGACCAGATAACATTCTTGGCATAAGTACTTTTGACCATGTTTCTCTGTGGAGTTTTGATAATAGATCACTTTCTTTATTAGTATGATCACTTATGTAATCTTCTATGTCTTTATTGATAAATTCCATGATATAAAAAAAGCCACTAAAAGTGGCTTAATTTTTTAAATTAAATAAAATTATTTTTTATTTTTTTCAGTTTTTTTATTTAGAATAGCAATTCTTTCTTCTCCTTGTTTTGGAGAGATTTCATTATTAGCTATAGCTGCTCTAACTTCTTCTGCTGCTTTTTTATTCATTGCTTTAGAGTCTGAATCTTTTGTACAACACGCTTTTGCACTAGTATCACTGCATTTTTTTTCTTTTGTTGTAGAACAACATGAAGAGCTTTTTGCTTTACTAGAACAGCTTGAAGAGCTTTTTGCTTTACTAGAACAACTTGACTTTCCGTATTTATTTGATTTATTAAAATTAAATCCAGTTAATTGTTGAGATGATTTAGTCTTTTCTTTATCCTGACATTCAGTTTTTGTATCTGCAGCAACTACAGTTGAAGTTTTTTTATCTGTAGCAGTACTTTGTGCTGTTATAGAGTAAGAAGCAACAAAAATCATTGCGATACTTAATATTAATATTTTTTTCATGATTTTTTTTTTGTTAGTTAAGCAAATATATTAAATTAAAATTAATTTTAGTATTCAGCAATAACACTCAGACCACCTTTTACTTTTTGATTTAATTTTGCAATAACTTTAGTTCCTTTAGGAAGAAAGACATCAACTCTAGATCCAAATTTTATAAACCCTAGTTCTTCACATGCAGAAACTGAAATGTTTTCTTTAGCATATGTCACGATTCTTCTTGCAACTGCTCCGGCTATTTGTCGACAAAGGATTTCTATTTTTTTATTTTTTATTACTACTGTGCTTCTTTCATTGTCAGTTGATGATTTCGGATTCCAAGCAACTAAAAATTTTCCATGATGGTATTTTGTATATTTAATTATTCCGCTTATTGGATAGAGGTTATTATGGATATTTAAAGGAGACATAAATATAGATACTTGAATTTTATTATCTTTAAAATATTCATTCTCTTTGGTTTCTTCTATTACTACTACTTTCCCATCACAAGGAGAGTATATTAATCCGTCTTTATATTCAAAAATTCTTTCAGGAATTCTAAAAAAATTTAAACTTAGTATAAGTAAAATGAATTCAAGTGATAATAGAATATTTAATATAAATCCGCTTTTAACTACTAATACAGTTATAATAATGAATAACGATTGATTTCTTAGAATTTTATAACCTTCTTTATGAATTTTCATTTTATTAAATAATGTTTATATATAAATATAGTGTTGGTATGGTTATTGTAAAAGCATCTATTCTGTCTAACATTCCACCATGTCCAGGAATAAAGTTGCCTGAATCCTTAACTCCTGCTTGTCTTTTAAAATATGATTCTAAAAAATCACCTAGTGAAGCCGTAATTGGTAGGAATACTGCAAATATATATGGATTAAAATTTTCAATGTTTATTGATAGCTCCGTGAAGTTTATAACTAAATAACAAACAATAATTGTTGATATCAACCCTCCTGTAAATCCTTCCCATGATTTGTTTGGTGAGATTTTAGGCATAATTTTAGTATCACCAATTTTTCTTCCAATTAGATAAGCAAATGTGTCAAATGTCCATGTTAGAATAAACATAAGAAGTACTAGAGAAGGATCAAATAATATACTTGGATTGTTATGATCAGTATAGCCAAATAGTTGAATTAAAAGCAATGGAATAAGTATATATGTAAATGCAAAAAACTTACTTTTCCCTAACCGTAATTTCCACATTTCATAAAGACAAATAATTAATATTAATCCAAACAAAATTGAAAACGTTAATTCAGAATATGAAGTTCCTATCCACATAATCAATATATATATGCCTCCCGAAAGAGCTCTTTTTATTGATTCATTCATATTAAACTTCAGAAATTAGAGAATTTGCAGAATCTATATTTACTTCCTCTACATATAGCTCTATTGTTCCAAACATATTGTAAGATGAGTCTTGTTTGTTTAATAAAACAACATTAATATCATTTTCTTCAAGCATTTGTTTAATTATTTCAGCTTTATTTGGATTTTCTGTACTAAATAGCTTTATCATTATTTTTTAGTTTCTCAGAACTTTTAGCTTAATTATTATCTATTTTGATATTTTTTCTTTTGTCTTCTTTTTAGAATCTATTTCATTAAGTTGCTCTTCTTCATAAGATTTCCACTTTCTAGCGCCAAAAATTGTTTCTAAGTTAGTTTTAAAAATCACTTCTTTTGTTAATAATTCATTGGCTAAATTTTTTACTTTTTCTTTGTTTTTTTCTAATAAAATTAATGCTCTTTTATATTGTTCTTCTATAAGATTACTTACTTCAGAATCAATAAGTTTTGCTCTTTCCTCTGAGTATGGTTTTGTAAATCCATTATTTTGACCACTTGAATCATAATAAGAAACATTTCCTAATTTGTTACTTAAGCCATAAATACTAACCATAGCATATGCTTGTTTTGTTACTTTTTCTAAATCTGATAATGCTCCCGTAGATATTTTATCAAAAAATAACCTTTCAGCAGCTCTTCCGCCTAATGCTGCACACATTTCATCTTTCATTTGTTCAGTTGTTGTCAATTGTCTTTCTTCAGGTAAGTACCAAGCAGCACCTAATGATTTTCCTCTAGGAACAATTGTTACTTTGACTAGAGGAGAAGCATGTTCCAACATCCAACTTACAGTTGCATGACCAGCTTCGTGAAAAGCAATTGTTTTCTTTTCATTTGGTGAAATAATTTTAGATTTTTTTTCTAATCCTCCAACAATTCTATCTACTGCATCAAGAAAATCTTGTTTATTAACACTCTTTTTTGATGATCTTGCTGCAATTAATGCAGCTTCATTACAAACATTGGCTATGTCAGCTCCAGAAAAACCTGGTGTTTGTCTTGATAAAAAATCAACATCCATGTTTTTGGAAATCTTAATTGGTTTTAAATGAACTTTAAAAATTTCTTTTCTTTCTAATAAATCAGGAAGATCAACAAATATTTGACGGTCAAATCTACCTGCTCTAGTTAAGGCTTTATCAAGAATGTCAGCTCTATTTGTTGCTGCCATTACAATAACACCAGTATTGGTGCCAAATCCATCCATTTCAGTTAAAAGCTGGTTTAAAGTATTTTCCCTTTCATCATTACTACCTGTCATTGCATTTTTCCCTCTTGCTCTTCCAATAGCATCAATTTCATCTATAAAAATAATTGAAGGAGCTTTTTCTTTTGCTTGTTTAAATAAATCTCGAACTCTTGATGCTCCAACTCCAACAAACATTTCTACAAAATCTGATCCNGAAAGAGAGAAGAAGGGCACCTTAGCTTCNCCTGCAACAGCTTTAGCTAATAAGGTTTTTCCAGTTCCCGGGGGGCCTATTAGCATTGCGCCTCTAGGAATTTTGCCACCAAGCTTTGTGTATTTTTCAGGTTTTTTTAAAAAATCTACTATCTCACTAATTTCTTCTTTTGCACCTTCAAGTCCTGCTACATCTTTAAATGTAACTTTTATATTTGCCTTATCAACTAATTTTCCTTTTGTTTTTCCAATACTAAAGATTTGACTTCCCCCTCCTGCACCACCACTCATTCTTTTCATAATAAATAACCATACAGCTATAAAAAAAACTAAAGGTAAAATCCATCCCAGAATATCTCCAAATATGTCTTTTTTTGTTTCATATGTAGGAGAGATTTTATCTTCATAATCAAGATCTTTTTGTGCATCTTTTAAATCTTGATTAAATGTCTCAACTGATCCAATTTCGAAAAAATAATGTGGACCTCTGTTTAATGATTCGCCGATTGGTTGTTTACTAACATTTTTAAATTCTTCTTCAGAAAGAAATTCTTTTTTTATATAAATAAAAACTTTTTCCTTATTAATAATCGTAATTTTTTCAACCTTTCCTTGCTGAAGCATTTTATTATTAAAATCTTTAAAATTTGTTGATTTTGTTACATCTGTACTAATAAATTGTAACCCAAGAAAAAAAACAAAAATTATAGCATATAGCCAGTAGATTTTAAATTTAAATTTTTTAGGGTTTAGATTTGTAGTGTTTTTGAAACTTTTCTTAGTCATTAATTATAGTTATTATTTGTGTAAAACTTTTTTTGCATCTCCCCATAATTCTTCTAAATTATAAAAAGTTCTTGTTTCTTCTTGAAATATATGAAGAATGATATTTGAATAGTCCATTAGTATCCATTCTGAGGCATTATCATATTCCACATGCCAGGGTTTTTGATTAATATCTTGCTGTACAAGCTTACTAACATTTTGCTGAATTGCTTTTACGTGAGTGCTTGAAGAACCAGAACATATTATAAAATGTTCACATATACTATTTTCAATTTCTGAAAAATTTAAAGAAATAATACTGTGACCCTTGATATCCTTTATACTCTNAATAATTGAATTTAAAAGATCATTTTTTATCTGTTTTATTTTTGGCATAAATAATGTTAAATTTACATTTGCAAAATTACACTTTTTCTACTAATATAATTAATAGATGTCTTCTAGTTTTTTTACTAAAAATCAAATTAAACTTAATAAGATTGACTCAACCAATAGATTCCTTCTTGAATTTAATAAATATTCAAAAATTTCAGGGCCAATTGTTGTTACAGCAGAATATCAATCAGAGGGAAGAGGAAGAGCATCTAAATCATGGTTTAGTAATCGTGGAGAGAATTTATTAATTAGTTTATTGCTTAATCATAAATTACATATTAATAAAAAATTTGATTTAAGCATTTTAATTTCTTTAGCTTTAAAAGATTTTTTGTCTAATTATTTAAATGATGAAATATATATTAAATGGCCTAATGATTTAATAATCAATAATAAAAAAATTGCTGGATTTATAATAGATAATTTAGTGCAAAATTCTAGTATTCACACCTCAGTGATTGGTATTGGTATAAATGTAAATCAGATTAAATTTAATTCTTTTTCTCCTTTAGCGACATCAATTGCATTAGAAAACAATTGTAACTATAATATTGATGATATAAAAAATAATCTTTTATCATGTATAGAAAATAGATATATTGATTTTGCAAAGAATTCTACTTTACATAATGAATATTTGAATCATCTTTATTTAAAAGATAAGTTTTCTTTTTTTGAAATTAACTTGAAAAGGGTAGAGGCGAAAATTATTAATGTTAGCGAAAAAGGTGAGTTATTCGTTCAATTTAAAAATAATAAAATCGATAGATTTTTATTAGATGAAATAAAATTTTTATTTTAGATTTTTTTGATCTGATCAGAAAGTGAACAAAGAAATTGATTTAATGGTTTTTCGACCATCATTTTCATCATAAAGTTAAGTTGCATTTCAGCTATAAGCGTTACCAGACAGCTTTCTTTGTCAGTATTTTCTTTTATTTGACAATACATTAAAAATGGGATTTTACTATCTTTAGATTTTAGCTTAATTAAAGTGTGTTCAATTTTCTCAATAATTTCTAGAGACATTTTTGGTAGCTTAGAGATTTTAAAACTACAACTGTTTTCACTCGATTCAAATTCTTCTATTTCTTTAGGTAAAAAATCTTTTAAGTTATTAAGATTACTAAATTTTTCAAATAATTTTTTTGCACTAGTATTTGCTGTTACCTCAGGGCTTGAAAATCTATTCATTTTGATTCCATTTGGATGGTTCTTTTCTCCATTTCTCAAGAATTTTCAAATCTTTTTGCTCTATATAATTTGATTTTAGAGCCTCATTTAAAAGTATATTATAATCACATAATGATGTCTTTTCACAATTTGCATCTTTGAAATTTGTATCAGCTGTGTCAAAACTATAAGTAAATATAGATATAAGACCTCTAACATTTAATTCTTCTTCTCTTAGTGCTTCTACAGCTGCTAAACTACTATTGCCACTACTTATTAAATCCTCAATTACCACAACAGATTGACCTTGGTCATAATATCCTTCAATAAGGTTTTTTTTACCATGGCTCTTAGATTTTGCTCTTATATAAATAAAAGGTAAGCCAAGTTCTTCGGCAACTAAACATCCTATTGCAATTCCGCCGGTTGCAACTCCCGCAATTACATTGGCATGTGGGTATTTCTCTTTAATAATTTCACATATTTTCATTCTTATGTGTGTTCTTATTTGAGGAAAAGATAAAGATTTGCGATTATCACAATAAATAGGTGATTTCCATCCTGAAGCCCANGTAAATGGATTGTTAGGTTGTAAAATAATTGCGTTTATTTGCAATAAAAATTTAGCAATTTGTCTTGCATCTTCTGTATAATTAATCATGGCACAAAAATATAAAGTTTTCATTAACAACCAGCCAAAAATAATTTTAGATAATTGGGATGTTTTTTGTAATCAATATGATGTAATTTATGCATCAGGTGGTGTTGTTTTTAAAGATGATTCTTTATTAATGATATTTAGAAATAACAAATGGGACTTACCTAAGGGCAAGAGGGAATTAACTGAATCTGATAAAGATTGTGCATTAAGAGAGGTTGAAGAAGAATGTGGAATTAGTGATCTTAGTATTATTAGGTTTTTAAAATATACCTATCATACTTATTCAATTGATGAAAAAAAAATTCTTAAAATAACTTCTTGGTATTTAATGAGCTCTAAGTATGAGAAAAAACTAATTCCTCAATTATCTGAAGGAATAACTCATGTAGAATGGGTTAGGCCTGAAAATATAAATACTAAATTAGAAAATTCTTTTAATAATATTATTGATCTTTTTAATGATATTTAATTTGATATTTTTACAAAATGAAAGAAATTANTGATGATATAACTTCAGCTAATACATTNTCTGGAGATTTTTACTCTTCAGATTTAATATTTAATCAAGTTAGGTTAAAGATATTTGAAAAAAGTTGGCAATATATAATAAGTGATGATGATTTAAAATT
>JGI24539J26755_10000075_pt1 | contig 40735 bp, 40 predicted proteins | sample NorSeaMetagenome_2_FD_26755 | JGI IMG/M metagenome (IMG submission 26755) | reverse complement strand
GGAGTTGGAGAAGTGAAAACACTCCAAGAGCTCCCTCCATTTACATCTCTTCCTCTGGAATGAGATTTTAAATTTGGAATGACTGTAATAGAATCAATAATNATTGAGCTAGGGTCAGACAATATGAAAACTTCATTTCCAGTTGTTTGTGTAATTTTAAAGTTTGTGTGCGCAAANCCTCCTAATACCTCATCATTTCCAGAGCAATAGATAATACCAACACTATTAGCACTAATTATGTAAGAAGACATAAACTGCCATTTATTAGTGTTAGATGTTTTGTCAGAAAGAAACCATCCATTTAGGTCTATGTCAGTACTTGTAGTATTATAAAGCTCAATCCAATCCTCATATTCACCATAATTATCAAGATGACTTTCATAATTAGCCGCAGAGTATTCATTTATGACAATCTGAGAGTAAAGCGTGTTAATTAAAACAGAAAAAAGTAAAAATAGAATATGTTTTTTTTTCATTTTTTAAAAGCCTTAATTTTAATTAAAGGTATTTACATGCAAAGATAACAATATTTACATATAGATTTTATAGGTTTTTTTAACTTTTTTATACGAAATAACTTCAGTTTTTTTAGATATGTTTTCTAATTTTGTAGATAATTAAATTAATAAAATATTAATGCTTAATAATATTAAAGAGGACTTAAAATTATTTAATGAAATAGTTGATGATTTTCTAGAGGATGAAAAAACAACCCCTATTTCTAAAAGTATTAAAATTAAAGATTTATATAATAAAATAGACCTCTCTTTATCTGATGAACCTTCAATACAGGCAGAGTTTAAACAGACTTTAAAAAAACTTGTTTTATCCACCCCAAAATCATCATCAAAGATGTTTTTTAATCAGTTGTTTGGGGGTCGTCATAGTAAGGCGGTTTTAGGAGATTTATTGGCAGTTATGCTTAATAACTCTATGGCTACATATAAAATATCTGGGCCTCAGGCTGCTGTGGAAAAAGAAATATTATCTAAAGTCTGCGAATTGATAAAGTATCCCAAGAGTGCAGGAGGAACATTTCCTACTGGTGGCTCAATGAGTAATTTTATGTCATTAATCATCGCAAGAGATCAAAAAAGTAAGGATATAATTAATAAAGGATTTAAACAAAAACTTGTCGCCTACTCATCTGAAGAATCGCATTATTCAGTTGCAAAAAATGCCTCTTTTAGTGGATTAGGAAAGAATAATGTTAGATATATAAAATGTAATAGTTTTGGCCAGCTTGACACCATCTCCTTAGAAAATCAAATTCGAGAAGATATTACAAATGATTGCATTCCTTTTTATATTAATGCAACTGCNGGAACTACTGTATTGTGTGCATTTGANAATATAGATGAGATNTCAAGGATATGTAAAAAGTATAGTNTATGGTTGCACNTTGANGGTGCTTTTGGNGGCTCTGTTATCTTCACAGATAAATACAAGGATCTTGTTAAAGGGGTTGAGAAATCTGATTCCTTTTGTTTTAATGCTCATAAAACTCTTGGAGTCCCTTTAAGCACATCAATTTTAGTTGTTAGAGAATCTAAAATGATATCTGATTCTTTTAAAAACAACGCATCTTATTTATATCAAACACACGATATTGATTACAATTTAGGATATAATTCTTTCGAATGCGGGAGAAGAAATAACGCTCTTAAGTTTTGGACTATGTGGAAATCAATAGGTACTAAAGGAATCTGTAACATTATAAATCACGAATTTGATCTTGCTGATTATGCCCGATCTTANACGATAATAAATAAAGATTANACTTTATATAGTTTTGAAAAATCNCTATCAATCTGCTTTAATTATAAGAATTATGATCCAATAGATCTTTGTACTAAGCTTTATGAAAAAAACAAAATTATGGTAGGTTTTGGATACTTTCGTAAGCAGTGTTTTATTAGACTTGTAACAATAAATGGAGAAAACTCAAAATCAGAAATTTTAGAGTTTTTTAAAACATTAGAGGTGTTTTGTCAACAATATGATCAAGACCTAAAAAAAATAAGTAATTAAAAAAAAGAGTTTATTTTAGCTTTATGCAAAATGACTTTATAATAGCTTTGGCTTGGCCAGAGGGAATGGTGGCCAAAACAGATGTTTGGTATGATANATTTTTTGCTAAAAATGGTAAATATAGAGTTGGTCATTCAGCAGCAGTATTAGTTGAAAGGTTAACTGGAGAATTACATTATTTTGATTTTGGAAGATATCATACTCCTAAAGGATTTGGAAGAGTAAGAAATAAAGATACAGATCATGATGTCTGTATTCAAATTACTGCAGAGATTAAATCAAAAGAAATTGTAAACATAGAAGATATTTTATTTGAGATAAAAAAAAATACAGCCTTTCATGGCGAGGGAACCCTCTACGCTTCTATATTAAACGATGTTTCATTTCAAAAAGCATATGAATATGCAAAAAAAATCCAAAATAATGGTTTAGTGCTTTATGGGCCTTTTGTTTCTAGCGGAACAAATTGTTCTAGATTTGTAGCTTCGGTAATGAGAAGCTCTAGTCCAACATTTATAAAAAACACAAGATTAAAGCTCCCTTTCTGTATTTCCCCCTCTCCTAAAAGAAACGTGGGAATTGCAAATGCTACTTTTTATAAAGTAGGAGATAATTTAGTAAAAAAAATAAAACGCAATATTCTAGAATCATATTTTAAAAGTATTGAGCGTTCATGATTTTAAAACCAATAGAAACCCCTCAAAATATCCCTAGTAATTCTCAATGGCTAGCAGGAATAGGCGCAGGCTCTTGGTTTTGTATTATTAAAGAATCTTCGCTGTTTAAAATAAGTCGTTTTTCAAAATTAGGAGCTTTAGAGTGTTCTGGGTTATTTGAGATTGATAAGTAGGATTTAGTTTAGAAGAAGAATATACATTTACATATCTTTCACATTGTCAACTATGTACAATAATTCAAAAAAACAAAACTTATATCTTTAAATCTTTATGAAAATAAAAATGTACAGCGCCTTATGGTGCCCGTCTTGCGTAAGCGCTAAGAATTTTCTTGATGAAAAATATATTGATTATGAGTATATTGATATAACTGAAAATGAAGATGCTGGAGAGATTGTCCAAAAGCTTAATAATGGAAAAAGAATTATCCCTACATTTATTATTGATGGTAAAGTTTACACGAATCCAGGAATTAGTAGGTTATCTGAAATTATAAGACATTAATTGATAAATTTGCAACTCAAAATTTAAACAATATGAGTGATTCTCTAAAGCACGAATGTGGAGTAGCTATGCTAAGACTGCTTAAGCCCTTAGAATTTTATAAAGAGAAGTACGGCACATCTTTTTATGGTTTAAAAAAAATGTACCTCCTAATGGAGAAGCAAAGAAATAGAGGGCAAGATGGGGCTGGCTTAGCAAATGTAAAGCTAGATACTCCCCTTGGAAAGAGGTACATAAGTAGAAAGAGATCTACAAATGAGAATCCGATCCAAGATCTTTTTGAAAATATCAATAAGCGATTTGTAGATTTAGAGGACAGTGATCCTGACAAGTTAAATAATATTCAATGGTTGAAAAATAATATGCCTTTTACTGGCGAGTTATTTTTAGGACACCTACGTTATGGAACATATGGAGGAAATAGTATTGAGCAGTGCCACCCTTTTTTAAGACAGAATAATTGGAAAACTAGAAATCTAGCACTGGCAGGAAATTTTAACATGACTAATGTTGATGAGTTATTTGGTCATTTAACAGATTTAGGACAACACCCAAAAGAGAAATCTGACACAATTACAATTATTGAAAAGATAGGACATTTTTTGGATGAAGCTAATGTGAATATATATCAAAAACACAAGGAAGACTACACAAAAAAAGAAATTTCTCTAAAAATTGAGGAGGAATTAAATATTCAAGAAATTTTATCTAACTCTTCAAAACACTGGGATGGAGGCTATGTGATGTGTGGACTTTTAGGTCATGGTGATGCATTTGCTTTAAGAGATCCATCTGCAATTAGACCTGCATATTATTATTGTGATGATGAAGTTGTTGTTGTAGCTTCTGAGCGTCCAGTTATACAAACAACATTCAATTTAGATGACACTAAGATTAAGGAAATAAAACGTGGACATGCTTTAATTATTAAAAAAAATGGAACAGTATCAGAAAAAGAGGTTTTAAAACCGCTTATTAGAACAGCCTGTTCTTTTGAGAGAATTTATTTTTCTAGAGGAAATGATAAAGATATTTATAATGAAAGAATAAGATTAGGTCAACAGGTTTTTTATAAGGTTTTAGAATCTATAAATGGAGATATAGAAAAAACTGTTTTTTCATATATTCCTAATACTGCAGAAGTGTCTTATTTTGGAATGATGAAAGAAGTAGATACATATTTAAATAAAGTAAAATCAGAAAAGATATTAGCACTTGGTAAAAATCCATTAGTTAATGATATTGAGCGTATTATGTCGATAAGCCCAAGAGCAGAAAAAATAGCAGTAAAAGATGCCAAGCTTAGAACTTTTATCACCTCTGATGTTAATAGGGATGATCTTGTAGCGCACGTATACGATATTACATATGGAAAAGTGAATTCAGAAGACAACCTAGTAATGATTGATGATAGTATTGTTCGAGGAACAACTCTTAAGCAATCAATATTAAGAATACTAGATAGGCTTGGTCCAAAAAAAATAATTGTAGTTTCTTCTGCACCTCAAATACGCTACCCCGATTGTTATGGTATTGATATGGCTATACTTGGAGACTTTATTGCTTTTCAAGCAGCAATTTCATTACTTAAAGACACCGGACAAGAAGATGTTATTGATAATGTATATGAAAAATGTAAGGATCAGATTAATCTCCCAAAGGAAGAGATGGTTAATCATGTTAAAGGTATTTATAATCTTTTTTCCGCTGAGCAGATTTCAAAAAAAATAAGCCAAATATTAACACCAAAAAATACAAGGGCAGAGGTTGAGATAATTTACCAAGGTATTGAAGATCTTCATATTGCCTGCCCAAATCATACAGGCGATTGGTATTTTTCCGGCAATTACCCAACTCCAGGGGGAAACAAGGTGGTTACCAAGGCATTTATTAACTATGTAGAGGGTAATAATAAGAGGGCTTATTAGTAAACTCCAAGATAATACTAACTATTTCCTCTCTGTTGTATATACATTATTTTTCCACCAGAACTTTTGTTCTTTACTAGACCCATATTGATTTAACGCTAATTCAAAAGCAGTGTCAAATGATTGCACATCTAATACAGGAATCATAGATCCAGAAAACTCTCTAAGTTCTAATTTTTTCACAATAGTATTTGGGTCATTAACAGCTTGATCCATTTCTTTTTTTGCTTGGCTTTCAATTGTGTCAACTAATTTCTCATTATCTTTTACTTTTCTTCTTGGCGCAATAGTCATCTCTTGAATCAAGTAAGAAGCGTTTGCGAACTTATCAATAATGAACATGATATATCTAATATCAACAGAAATGGTTCTTTGGATTTTACTTTCAAAAGCAATATCACCACTCATAGCCTCCCAGTTCCCATCAAATGCTGTTCCTACAATTTCTCCCCAAGCGTTAATCACCGGAGAGCCTGAATTACCACCNGTAATATCATTGTTGGATATAAAATTAACCCTAAGATTTCCNTTTTTATCCGCATACTGACCATAGTCNCCAGTTTCATAAAGTTCTTTTAATTTTGGATGAACAACAAATTCTTCATTTGTTGGATCTTCTTTTTGCATTACACCTTCAATNGTTGTAAAGTAGTNATANAACATTGCTTCGCCGGGATTATAGTCTCCAACATTNCCATAGGTTACTCGCATTGTTGAGTTAGCATCAGGATAGAAGTTTTTTGTAGAATCCATTTCTCTAAGACCTGCCATAAACAATCTATTTTCTTTTTTCATTATATCTCTTATTTCTTTTCTTTGAGGGTATAAATCTTTAAGATACTTGCTATATATAGAATTCATNGTTAGATATGCGGGGTCTTTATTTACAAGTATTTTATTTGGATTTTTTAAAAAATCTGAACAACGTTCTTTACTAGAAAAATAAGANCTTCTAAAAACATTTTTTGCATAATAATCAAAATCTAATTTTTTAAAACCAAAAAGTTGATTTTCTATTTTTTTAAAAATTGGTGCATGTTGTGATTTAGGGACATTATAATAATACATTTCAAGCATNGATGAAAAAAGCTCTTGATCGACCTGGGGATTATAATCTTTATAAAAATCTTTGGCAATTTTTTTAAGCTTTCTTAGGGCAATAANTCTTTCTTTTTTATCCTTGGGAAGCGCATTTATTCTNTTNTTCATAGTATAAGAAAAAGACATTATTTCGGNTCCTTGAAATATAGCNTCAGTAAGATACGTTCTATTTAAGGCGATTCTTTTATTATCAGAGTAGGCATTCTCTATATTGCCTAAAACATTAGAGTATTTTGCTTTAGTTGATGAGTCACTTTTTTCTACCCAATACCTAAACCGATCTTCAATTACTGATTTTTTTTTATAGACCCCCATGCTTTTTAATCCTTTAGATTGACCAATAAAATATTTCCAGTAATTAGAAGTGCTAGCATATTTTGAAGCATATTGAATTTTAATTTTTTTATCATCATCCATACCAGTCTTCATGATGGCTAGCTTTTCAGATCTTATATCAACTATTGTTGGATTGGTAATATCTAAGGCTTCCTTAACACCAAATGAAGTTAAGTATCTTTTTGTTCTACCAGGGTATCCCATTATCATTGTGTAGTCTTCATTTTCCACTCCATCTAATTGTATTGGAAGATGGTGTTTAGGTTTATATGGGATATTGTCAATTGAGTATTTAGCTGGAGAGCCATCTGGAGCCATATAAACTCTTAACAAAGAAAAATCTCCAGTATGACGTGGCCACATCCAATTATCAGTATCTCCACCAAATTTACCGATAGATGAAGGAGGCGCGCCTACTAATCGAACATCACTAAATGTTTCAAAAATTAAAAGATAAAAATCATTTCCTCCAAAAAAAGACTTTACCCTAGCGGTATAAGTTGTAGAATCTGTATATTCTTTAACAATAGATTTAGAAATTTCAGAGATTTTTTTTGATCTTTCTGCCTCAGTCATGCTATTGCTGATCTCCTTATTTATTCGATTTGTTACATCCTCAATACTTATCAAAAATGTAGCGCTTAAATTATCATTTTTTAATTCTTCAGTATTACTCATAGCCCAAAAGCCATCATTAAGATAATCATTTTGAACATTTGAATGAGTTTGAATAACATCNAGAGCACAGTGATGATTTGTAAGCATTAAACCTTCAGATGATATCATTTCAGCTGTACAGCTTCCCCAATTTAAGGCTACTACAGCATCTTTTAGTGAAGATTGATTTATACTATAGATGTCCTCTGCTGTAATTTTCAAGCCTTTAGATTGCATATCCTCCTCATTAACTAATTTTAATAATTGAGGAAGCCACATACCTTCATCCGCTATCAAAGGTTTTGAGAGGAAAATTGATAATAATATGAATATAATTTTCTTTAACATAGAAAGTTTTTTTAAATAGATTTTCATACAAAGATAAGTTAAATTAATCAGTAGATTTTAAATCCATTTAATTAAACTTTAATGTATTTTTGTTAAGATATGACAGAGGAATTAAAAATAAGAATTAATAAATTCTTAAGTGAGGTTGGGTATTGTTCAAGAAGAAAAGCTGATGTTTTAATAGAACAAGCCAGAATAAAAATTAATGGTAAAATCGCTGTCATGGGACAGAAAATCATAGGCGATGAAACAATAGAGGTTAATGGTAAAAAAGTTCAGATTGGTAAAAAGAAAAATGTATATATAGCATTTAATAAACCTATTGGGATAGTTTGTACAACTGACNAAAAAAGAGAAAAAAACAATATTATAGACTACATTAATTACCCAAGTAGGATTTTTCCAATTGGAAGATTAGATAAACCATCTGAGGGATTAATTTTTTTAACTAATGATGGGGATATTGTAAATAAGATTTTACGAGCTAATAACCATCATGAAAAAGAATATCACGTTGAGGTAAGTAAACCTATAACAAAAGAGTTTATTAAAGAAATGGGTGAAGGGGTTCCTGTTTTAGAAACAGTTACTCAAAAATGCTTTGTTAAGCAGACGGGTAAAAAAACATTTAAAATTATTTTAACCCAAGGATTAAACAGACAAATTAGAAGGATGTGTGAGTATTTTGATTATAGAGTTGTTGCACTTAAAAGAGTTAGGATAATGAATATAAAATTAGATATTCCTGTAGGAGAATACAGAGATTTTACAGCTGCGGAGTTAAATCAAATTAACCAATCAGTTCAAAACTCTATCAAAACGTTTAAGCAAAAAGATTAAATAAAATAGTTTAAACAGCGCTATCTTTTATTTTGAAATTTTATTAAAAATTGCATCCCATAATTTTTCACGCGCAATTAAACAAACAATAGCAGTTTCTTCTACTTCCCTCCATTTTTTATCGTCTTGACCACATAAATCAGAAATTAATTGAAAGGCCAAAGGCCCATGCTCACCACCATCTAGCTCAATGTGTCTCTCTAAATAGTATATAAATTTACTTAATGTGTTTTCAGAATTTAAGTCCTCTACAATTGCTGTAAACATATCAGGAATTAAGTCTTCTCTACCAAATGTAAATGCTGCAGCAATTTTGTGAATCTCATTTGTGTCGATAATTGAAAATGTTGTCTGTAAAAAGCTATCAATATCTTGATTTCCACTACTAACCAATTTATCATCAATACTATTTACAAAATCCTTAATTTTTTCTGTACTTGCCCCACATTCTTCCATAGCACCTAAGTACATTTCAAAATGCGAAGAGGGGTTGCCCTGCTCATCAAGATCACTCTCCTCCTCTAAAACTATAGAGTTTACTAGTCTTCTTATTTTATTATCTCCAATAGGCTTCCAAGGTGCTTTAGTGCAGGTTAATTGATCTTGCATAGCTTTTAAAAGTGACATAAAGTCCCAGACTGCATATGCGTGATACTCCATCATAACACCAATATGCTTTAATGAGTTTANTGATTTATAAAGCGGGTGCTCAACAATATTATTTCTATATTTAGATATATTGTTGTTAATTGTATTTATTCTTGCGTTCATTTATTTTTTGTGAATTGGTACTGAGGAGCATGCCTCCCCAAACATTAGTGATTTAACAGCTGGTTGCATTTTTTTTGTGATTGCGACATATATTTTTTCATGGATTTTTAAGTTCCCGCAACCTTTAATGATTACTCTTTTATCTTTAAACTCGTGAATATCTAGTTCTTCAATAATCTCTAGAAAAAGCAGATTAAAAACTTGCTCTTTATTTCCATAAAAGTTTATTAAGTTGTTTTTTTCTAAATAGCTTGTAACTAGCATATATGCCCACATTGGAATTATGCTATTTGAAGAACAAAACAAGGCTAAAACATCACCCCTATACTTGGACCAATTATGATCTTTAAGTGATTCTCGAAAGTATTTCTCTTTAAGAATTAAGCCCTCAAACAAGAAATCTTTAATGTCAAGTTCAGTTATTATACCTTTAGGGGCATAGTCTTCTAAATCAAGATTTATAATTCCACTTTTAGCAATTTTATTTATAATTTCATTATTCATTATAACATTCCAAGCTCTAATTTAGCCTCATCACTCATCATCTCTTTTGTCCAAGGTGGCTCAAATACAATATTTACTTTGGCATCATTAATTTTATTAATAGCCTTAACTTTTTCTTCAACTTCGGCGGGAAGACTTTCAGCAACAGGGCAATTTGGAGATGTTAGTGTCATTTCAATGCGCACATCACCTATATCGCTAACCTCAACATCATATATTAATCCTAGTTCATAAATATTTACAGGAATTTCAGGGTCATATATTGTGCATATAACCTTTACAATTTCTTCTCCAAGCTCTTCTATTTCTGTATTTGATATCATAAGCGTTATTTTAGTGCTAGAGCGTATATTTTTATTTTTTTAATCATTGATGTAAGTCCATTTGCTCTTGTCTGCGAAAGCTGCTCATTAAGGCCAATTTTTTTAATAAAATCTAACTTAGCATTAATTATATCATTTGGCTTTTGATGAGAAAGCACTCTAATTAAAATAGCAATAATGCCCTTGGTCATTATAGCGTCACTATCNGCAGTAAATACAATATTATTATCTTTTTTTTTTGCATTTAACCATACTTGTGACTGACACCCAGTGATGATATTTTCTAATGTTTTTTCTGATTCATCAATTTTTGGTAATGATTTGCCAAGATCAATTAGATAGTCATATTTATCAATCCAATTATCAAATAACTTAAATTCTTCTATAATTTCTTGTTCTATTTTGCTTATTGAAGTATTCATTTTACAAGAGCATTTTTTTTGCTTTATTTATAGCAATTATGCAAGAATCTATTTCTTCAAATGTATTGTAATAAGCAAAAGATATTCTAGCTGTACCTGGAACACCAAATCTGGCCATTACTGGCTGAGTGCAGTGATGCCCAGTTCTAATAGCCACTCCCATCTTATCAAGTAAAACCCCCAAGTCGTAGTGATGAATTCCTTTTATGTTAAAAGAGATAATTGCTGATTTTTTCTCTGAAGTTCCAATAATATCTAAACCTTTTATTTCTAAAAGTTTTTCAGTAGCATATTTAAGTAGCTTATCTTCATGATTGCTAATTTCCTGTAAACCAATTTCCTGAATTAGATTAATAGATTTTTTAAATGCAATTACACCTGCAATATTTGGTGTTCCAGCCTCAAATTTATGTGGTAGGGGGGCGTATGTTGATTTATAGAGCTCAACCTTTTCGATCATCTCACCACCGCCTTGATAAGGAGGAAGAGAGTTTAGTATCTTTTCTTTTCCATATAATACACCAACTCCAGTTGGTCCAAAAAGCTTATGTGCAGAAAAACAATAAAAATCTACATCTAAATCCTGCACATCCACCTTCAGATGAGCCGCAGCCTGAGCGCCATCAATTAAAACCTTAGCATTTTTATCATGACTTAATTGGATAATTTCTTTGACGGGATTTATAGTTCCTAAACTATTTGAAATATGTGTAATAGCAACAATTTTAGTTTTATTAGAGANAATCTCTTTAAAATGCATCATGTCTAGATTACCTTTATCATCGATTTGAACNACCTTTAGATTTGCTCCNGTTTTTTGACAACACATTTGCCATGGAACAATATTAGAATGATGCTCCATTTCAGAAATTATTACCTCATCTCCTTTTTGCAATTGATCTTGAAAACAAGTTGAAACTAAATTAATTGAATCAGTCGTTCCTTTTGTGAAAATAATTTCATGACTAAATTCTGCATTAAGAAACTGCTGAACTTTATCCCTACACTTCTCAAAATTATCAGTGGATATTTGACTAAGGTGGTGAACACCTCTATGAATATTGCTATTCTCTTCTTCATAATATTTGGTTATTTCATCAATTACCTCTTTGGGCTTTTGAGTTGTAGCGGCATTGTCAAAGTAAATTAGTGGACTGCTATTTACGGTCACATTTAGTAATGGAAAACGGTCTCTTATATTGCTTTTTTTATTCATGCTTTAAAAGCTTAAATCAACATTTAGTTTTTTAGAGATTAAATCTTTAGCAACATCATATAAATANGGGATACTAATTTTATTAAGAGCATCAGAAGCAAAGGCATAAGTTAAAATAGCTTTTGCATCTTGCTTAGATATNCCNCNNGTATTCATATAGAAAATAGCATCTTCATCTAATTGTCCAATTGTACAGCCATGGCTACACTTAACATCATCTGCATATATTTCTAATTGAGGCTTGCTATTTATTGATGAATCATCACTCAAGAGCAAATTGTTATTAGCTTGAAAGGCATTAATTTTTTGAGCATCTGGCCTAACCATAATCTTACCATTAAATACTCCTTTTGATTTGCCTAAATAAATTCCTTTATATAATTCATTACTTTCACAATTCGCCTTTAAATGATCCATATATGTATGATTATCTGCAAATTCTGAATTATCTAAAATTACAACTCCATTCATATTACTCTCACATCTTTCTCCGTTTTGAGAAAAATTCAGATTATTTCTTGTAAATGCTCCTCCAAATAACAATGTGTTAAATGTAGAATTACTTCCTGTTTCTTGATTAATATTTGTATTATCTACTATAATCTGAGATTCATTATTGTTTTGTAGTTTGTTAAATTCAATAATTGCTTTTTCCTCAAGATTAATATTAGTAAACATATTACTAAAACATAAATTAGTGCTTAGATTCTTAACTTGTTCTATAATCTTAATACTTGAGTTTTTCTTTACTATTATCTCATTTCTATATTGAGCAAGGTTCTCTGATTTATTTTTTGTTAAGAATAAGATTTCTAATGGCTTATCTACAATTGTATTTTCACTAACAGTAATATTATATCCATTTTCAGCAAGAGCAGCATTTAAAGCTGTAATAGCATCATTATATTTAGGGGAATGGTCTATATTTTTTTCAATTTTCACCCCAGATATAGTGGGTTTTTGGTAAAGCTCCCCATTTAAAAAAACTACTTTATTATCTAAATCCAAACTATTATTTTTGATTTCTTGATCAGTAATTTCCTCACCTTGATTTTCAATTTCAAAATTATTAGCTATAATTTTTTTTAAAGAAGTGTATTTCCACTCTTCATTCTTTAACGAGGGAAATCCTAAATCTATAAACTTTGAATAAGCTATTTTGTTAGATACTTTGTCAGTGCCCCTATTTGTATATTGTTCAATTTTCTCTAAGAGCCCCATTTCTCATCAGCTAATTTAGTTATCCAATCATATCCTTTTTCCTCTAATTGATGAGCTAGTTCTTTTCCTCCNGATTTAATAATTCTTCCATTATGAAGAACATGTACGTAATCGGGAACTATATAATCTAGAAGGCGTTGATAATGCGTAATTACTATAGTAGCATTATTACTGTTTTTAAGTTTATTAACCCCATTTGCGACTACTTTTAAAGCATCAATATCAAGTCCAGAATCAGTTTCATCTAGTATTGCTAGCTTTGGCTCTAACATTGCCATTTGAAAAATTTCATTTCTCTTTTTCTCTCCTCCAGAAAACCCTTCATTCATATTTCGAGATAAATATCCAGGCTTCATATTAAGTAGATCCATTTTTTCCCGCATTTTCCNTAATAGGTCCTTTGCAGGCATAGGGTCAAGTCCAAGGACTTTTCTTTTTTCTGTAATAGCTGCTTTAATAAAGTTTGACACAGAGATACCCGGTATTTCTACTGGATATTGAAAAGAAAGAAACACTCCTTTATGAGCTCTTTGATCTGGATCTAGATCTAATAAATCGTCATCATCAAATAAAATAGACCCCGAACTCACTTCATAAGTTTCATCTCCAGCTATAACAGAGGATAAAGTACTTTTTCCAGATCCGTTTGGTCCCATTATTGCATGAACCTCACCACTATTTACAGAAAGATTTATTCCTTTGAGTATTTCTACTCCATCAACTTCTGCTTTTAAATTTTCAATTTTTAACATATAATATTATTTATCCAACACTACCTTCTAAACTAATTTCTAATAATTTTTGTGCTTCTACTGCAAACTCCATTGGTAATTGATTAAGCACATCTTTACAATAACCATTAACTATAAGTGCAATTGCTTCTTCTGTTCCAATACCTCTTTGGTTACAATAAAATATTTGATCCTCACCTATCTTAGATGTGGTTGCCTCATGTTCAACTTGTGAACTGCTATTTTTCACCTCAATGTATGGGAATGTATGAGAGCCACAACTATCACCCATAAGTAATGAGTCGCATTGTGAAAAGTTTCTAGAGTTTTTTGCCCCTTTTGATATTTGAACTAATCCTCTATAGCTACCATTGCTTTTGCCAGCACAAATCCCTTTAGCAATTATTGTGCTTTTTGAGTTTTTACCCAGATGAATCATTTTTGTTCCAGTGTCAGCTTGTTGAAGGTTATTTGTTACGGCTACAGAAAAGAATTCTCCAATAGAGTTGTCTCCTTTTAAAATACATGAAGGGTATTTCCATGTTACGGCAGAACCTGTTTCAACCTGAGTCCATGAAATTTTAGCCTTTTCATGACAAATCCCTCTTTTTGTTACAAAGTTAAAAACCCCNCCTTTACCATCCTTGTTACCTGGATACCAGTTTTGAACTGTAGAGTATTTTATTTCCGCATTATCCATAGCAATAAGTTCAACCACTGCCGCGTGTAATTGATTTTCATCTCTTTGAGGAGCAGTACAGCCTTCTAAATAACTAACATAACTTCCTTCGTCAGCAATTAGTAGTGTTCGCTCAAATTGTCCGGTNCCAGCTTCATTTATTCTAAAATAAGTTGATAGTTCCATAGGGCATTTAGACCCTTTTGGGATATAACAAAAAGATCCATCTGAAAATACCGCAGCATTAAGTGCAGAGAAAAAATTATCTCTAGCAGGAACAACTGTTCCTAAATATTTTTGAACTAGCTCTGGGTGTTCTTTTATTGCTTCTGAAATGGAACAAAAGATTATTCCAAGATCAGCAAGTTTAGATTTAAAAGAAGTAGCAACAGAAACACTATCCATAACAATATCAACAGCTACTCCTGAAAGTCTTTTTTGCTCGTTCAATGAAATGCCAAGCTTATCAAATGTTTTTTTGAGTTCCGGGTCTAAATCATCCAGACTATCTAATTTCTTTTTTTGTTTTGGAGCAGAGTAGTAAATTATATCTTGATAATTAGGCTTTGGATAATTAACATTGGCCCAATCTGGCTCCTCCATTTCCAGCCAAGTATTGTATGCTTTTAATCGATATTCTAACATCCATGCAGGCTCCTCTTTTTTCTTTGAAATAAGGCGAACAACATCCTCACTTAATCCTTTTGCTATTGTGTCAGACTCTATATCTGTTGTAAACCCATACTTATATTCTGTTGAGGTTACCTTTTCTAATAATTCGTCTTCAGACAATTCTTCTTGTTTCATATTTAAATTAGGATCTTAAAGTGAAAAACTTTCTCCACAACCACATGTCCTACTAGCATTTGGGTTGTTAAAAACAAACCCTTTACCATTTAGTCCATCAGAAAACTCTAATGTGGTTCCAACTAAGTAAAGAAAACTTTTTTTATTTATGAGTAATTGTATTTCATTATCTTTTATTAATTCATCATCATCATTTTTAGCATTATCAAAATCTAACTTATAACTTAATCCAGAACACCCTCCNCTCTCAACGCCTACGCGAACAAAGTTTTTATCTTCTTTTTCTTGTTGCATTATATGAAGAAGTCTATCTCTAGCAGAATCACTAATATTAATCATCTATGAATTTTTACAGATACTTTTGCAAATTTACAAAATGAATTACATATAATGAGTATCTTTACCACATGACTTTAATAGATGACAAAAGTATTAATACAACACCTATTTCATCACTTGGTGAGTTTGGATTAATAGAAAGATTAACTAAAGATTTTACGTGTGAAAACAATACAACGCATAAAGGTATTGGNGATGACTGTGCTGTTTTAAAAGGAGAAAAGAACTATNGACTTTTAAGCACAGATATGTTGGTAGAAGGCGTTCATTTTGATCTTGCNTATGCACCCTTAAAACATCTTGGCTTTAAAGCTATTGCTGTTAATGTTTCAGATATATGCGCAATGAATGGAAATGCTAGTCAAGTAACAGTTAGTATTGCTGTTTCTAATAGATTTAGCGTAGAAGCACTAGATGAATTGTATTTGGGAATTAAGTTAGCATGTAAAGAATATCATGTTGACTTGGTAGGTGGAGATACAACCTCCTCATTATCAGGGCTTGTAATTAGTGTTTCAGTTTTAGGAGAAGTTGTAAAGAAAAAAATCACATATAGGAGTGGCGCTAAGATTAACGACTTATTGGTTGTAACAGGCGATTTAGGAGCTTCCTATTTTGGATTACAACTTTTAAAAAGAGAAAAAGAAATTTTCAAAGAAAACCCGAGTATTCAGCCAGATCTTAGTGGACACGACTACGCTCTTAAGCGCCAACTAAAGCCAGAAGCTCCAATTAAATATTTAAAAATTCTAGATGAGCTTTCTATAACGCCAACATCTATGATTGATATTTCTGATGGATTATCTTCGGAAGCATTACATATTTCAAAATCATCTGATGTTGGAGTAAGTCTTTATGAAGACAAAATACCTGTTGACTATTCAATAATGAATTTAGCTACTGAATTTAATTTGAATCCAATCTCCTGCGCCTTGTCTGGTGGAGAAGACTATGAGTTATTATTTTCAATAAGTCAAAATGACTATGAAAAATTAAAAAAAGANCCTGATTTTACAATAGTTGGTCATATTACTGATATTTCAGAAGGAAATAATTTTATTACTAAAGATGGAAGCGTTCACCCTTTAACCGCTCAAGGATGGGATAGTACAAAAGAACAGTAGTAAAAGGTTTTTAATTTAGTTTTTATATATTTCAATATGAAAAGATTGAAGTTTTTTATAATATTATTTTGGATGTTGTTTACTAAAAGCTATGATGCATATTGTACTTTTCAGCATACTCCTGATTTGTCAAAAGAAGCTAATCCTTTAGTTTCAGTATTAGGATTTAACTGGTTCTGGCTTTTACTTGTAATAGGAATATTAACTATCTACACTTGCTACACCTTATACCTAATATCATTTAAACCTGTTAAACTTTATCCAGTAGAAAAAGAATATTCATTTAGTAATTTCATTGCATATATATATTTTGGCAAGAAAAGTAATTTACTTTCAATGCTCTACAAATTACCGTCATTAAAAGACAAAAGAATTCATTACTCTCTTGGCAATATACTGGTAAGGTATTTAGTTTTTTCAGGTTTAGTTTCAACAATTATGTGGCTCTTAATAAATAATTCTGAATTTTACAGAGATATTCATAATCACTTAGTTGTTTATGGGATTCTTATCTCTGGAACGTTTATGATAATGTATAATTATTATAAAACGAATTACAAAAGATATCAGATGTCATAAAATAAAAGACCTTAAATTAAGAGGTCTTTTATTGCTTGAAGAATGAAAAGTCTTGCCTTGAATTTATAAATAATGGATAGTTGCTGATTAGCCTCTCATTAAATACTCTATCTCATCAAGCTCTATAGGAATATTACCCATCAAATCTAATGGCTTGTTATCAGTAACGAGAATATCATTTTCTAACCTTATTCCAAGTCCTTCTTCTTGAATATATATTCCAGGCTCGCATGTAAAAACCATACCTGACTTCATAGGCGTACTTGTGTCACCAACATCATGAACGTCTAGTCCTAAAGAATGAGAAGTACCATGCATAAAATACTTTTTATATAATGGGTTTTTAGGATCTTGATTTTTAACATCATGCATGTCAAATAATCCGAGTTTAATTAATTCTTCTTGCATAAGTTTAATAACTTCTTGCTGCATTTTTTTGTGATCTGTTCCAGGTCGCAGCATGTTAGTTGCTTCTTTCATTACTCTTAGAACCGCATTATACACATCTCTTTGTCTTGATGAAAACTTACCGTTAACAGGAACTGTTCTTGTAAGATCAGATGCGTAGTTGGCATATTCAGCACCAAAGTCCATTAATAAGATATCTCCATCTAAACACTTTTTGTTATTATCAATATAATGAAGAACACATGAATCTATTCCAGAGCCAATTATTGGTTGATATGCAAATCCGGCTGATCTATTTGACAGGAATTCATGCATCAGCTCTGCTTCAATCTCATACTCCATTATTCCTGGCTTAATAAGCGGAAGAATCCTTCTTAATCCCTTATCTGTAATGTTACAGGCATGTTGAATTAGCGCGACCTCTAAATCAGATTTTATAAATCTTAACTCATGCATAATAGGAGCAATCTCTTTAATTTCTTTATTTGGAAATTGAGATATCATAGTTTCTCTAAATCTATCATCACGAGTTTGAACCTCAGAGGTTGATCGGCTATGCATGTTTTTATTTAAGTATATTTTTTCTAAAACGGTAATTTCATTGTGAATTATTTTTTCCATTTCTGTAAGCCAATATACTTGTTGAATTCCTGAGTTTTTATTTGCTTTTTCTTTTGTGAGCTTTGCGCCTTCCCAGATAGCAATATGTTCATTAGTTTCTTTTAAAAATAAAATCTCTTTTATAAGATCATTGTGTTTTATCATCACAAAAACACTTTCTTCTTGATCAACACTTGTTAGCCAAAATAAATCACTGTTTTGCTTAAAAGGCATAGTTCCATCTGAGTTAGTTGGCATAACGTCATTGGAATTGAAAATAGCAATTGATTTATTATCTAGCTTTCTGGATAGTAATTCTCTATTGCGAATAAATAAGTTAGAGTCTAATGTAGTGTATTTCATTATAAAATTTCTTTTTACAAAGATATTAAAATACTTATTTTATCAATAATCATTCTGAATTACTAAATAATGTTGTTTTTGTGGTATACGAGTCATACCTTTGTCTAACAATAATTATCATATACATGAAATTATCTTCTATAGTTAGAAAATTTATTATGGCCTTATCGGGCCTCTTTTTAATTATTTTTCTAATAACCCATTTGATAATTAATTCATTTACATTATCCTCTTCTAAAGATTTGTTTAATGATGCCGCTCACTTTATGGCAACAAATCCTGTAATATATTTAATGCAGTATGTTTTAGCATTAGGATTTATTATACATATTGGAATGGGTATTAAGTTAACTATCCAGAATAAACTAGCTAGGCCAAAAAACTATGCGTTTAATCAATCACATAAAAATGCTGATCTTTCATCAAGATCTATGATAATTTCTGGGGGTTTAGTTTTGGTTTTTTTAGTATTGCATTTGAGGGATTATTTTTATGAACTAAAATTTATTGGATTGCCAGAAGGAATAACAGATTACGACTTAGTCGTTAATTTATTTTCTAATCCACTTTATACAGCAGTATATGTTGTTTCTTTTATTGTACTGGGCTTTCATTTAAATCATGGATTTAAATCAGCATTTCAATCAGTAGGAGCTAATCATAAAAAGTACAATCCAAGCATTAAAATTGCAGGAACCTTATACAGTGTTTTGATTTCACTTGGATTTTCTACAATCGCTATATTTCATTTTATTAATCAATATCCTTTTAAGTAAATGATTTTAGATTCCAAAACACCAGAAGGTCCAATAAAGGATAAGTGGACAAATCATAAAAACAACATTAATGTTGTTGGTCCTGCGAACAAAAGAAATATTGATATTATAGTTGTAGGAACTGGTTTGGCTGGTGGTTCTGCATCAGCTTCATTAGCTGAGATGGGGTATAATGTTAAGTCATTTTGCTACCAAGACTCCCCAAGAAGAGCTCATTCAATAGCTGCTCAAGGAGGAATTAATGCTGCAAAAAATTACCAAAATGATGGTGACTCTATATACAGATTATTCTACGACACTGTAAAGGGCGGTGATTACAGAGCAAGAGAGGCAAATGTTTATAGATTAGCTGAGGTTTCAGTTAACATTATAGACCAATGTGTTGCACAGGGAGTTCCTTTTGCTAGAGATTATGGTGGATTACTTGATAATAGATCNTTTGGAGGCGTATTGGTTTCAAGAACATTTTATGCTAGAGGACAAACAGGACAGCAGCTTTTGCTTGGTGCATATTCGGCTATGAATCGACAGATTGCTAAAGGTAAGATATCAATGTATAATAGGCATGAAATGGTGGAGCTTGTTAAGGTAGATGGTAAAGCTCGTGGTATTATTGCAAGAAATTTAATAACTGGTGATCTTGAGAGGCATTCTGCACATGCAGTTGTTATAGCAAGCGGAGGGTATGGAAATGTCTTCTTTTTATCAACTAATGCTATGGGTTCAAATGCTACAGCTGCATGGAAAATTCATAGAAATGGAGCTTTTTTTGCTAATCCATGCTATACTCAGATACATCCTACTTGTATACCGAGATCTGGAGAAAATCAATCTAAGTTAACATTAATGTCTGAATCACTTAGAAATGATGGAAGAATTTGGGTTCCTAAAAACTTAAAGGATGCTGAATTAATACGTCAAAAAAAGCTAAAGCCAACTGAGTTAAAAGAGGAGGATAGAGATTATTATTTAGAAAGAAGATATCCAGCTTTTGGAAATTTAGTACCAAGAGACGTAGCTTCTAGAGCAGCTAAAGAACGTTGTGACGCTGGACATGGAGTTAATTTTACTGGTGAAGCGGTATATCTTGATTTTTCAGCAGCAATTCAGAGATATGGAAATGAAAAAGCACTTATACTTGGTATAAAAGATCCGAATCTTGAAAAAGTTATTGAACTTGGAGAAGCGGTTGTTAAAGAAAAGTATGGTAATTTATTTCAGATGTATGAAAAAATTGTTGCAGAAAACCCATACAAAACACCCATGATGATTTACCCCGCTGTTCATTATACCATGGGAGGGGTTTGGGTAGACTATAATCTTATGACAACTATACCTGGATGTTATTGTATTGGTGAGGCTAACTTTTCTGATCATGGAGCAAACAGGTTAGGAGCATCAGCTCTAATGCAAGGTTTAGCTGATGGCTATTTTGTTCTTCCTTATACAATTGGAGATTATTTAGCTAGTGATATTAGAACAGGACCTATTTCAATTGAAGCTAAGGAGTTTGAAATTGCCGAGCAAAAAGTCTCTTCAACAATTGATAAATTAATAAGCATTAAAGGAGACAAGACGGTTGATTATTTCCATAAGAGACTTGGAAAGATTATGTGGGAATTTGTTGGAATGGCTAGAAGTGAAAGTGGTTTAAAGCATGCAATAAAAGAGATTAAAGATATTCGTGATGAATTTTGGACAAGTGTTAATATTCCTGGAGAAAAGAATGAGCTAAATCAAGAGCTTGAAAAAGCAGGTCGGGTTGCAGATTTTTTAGAGCTTGGAGAGCTTTTTGCTAAAGATGCGTTAGAGAGAACAGAATCTGCAGGAGGTCATTTTAGAGAAGAATCACAAACAAAAGAAGGAGAGGCCTTAAGAAACGATAACGATTTTGCATTTACCTCTGCTTGGGAATTTGTGGGAGAGCCTTCTGAGGCAATATTACATAAAGAACATCTAGAATTTAATGATATAGAACTTAAACAACGCTCTTATAAATAAATTTTATGGATTTAACATTAAAAGTTTGGAGACAAAAAAATAGTAAGGCAAAAGGCAAGATAGAAACATATAATATTACTGAGATTTCTGAACATTCATCATTCTTAGAAATGATGGATGTTTTAAATAATAAATTGATTAATGATGGAATTGAGCCTATTGCATTTGATCATGATTGTAGAGAGGGTATTTGCGGGATGTGTTCAATGTATATAAATGGACAGGCTCATGGTCCTGACAGAGGAACAACTACATGCCAATTACATATGCGTTCTTTCAACGACGGTGAAACAATTTATATTGAACCTTGGAGATCTAAATCAATGCCTGTAATTAAGGATTTAGTTGTAGATAGAAGTGCCTTTGATAGAATACAACAGGCTGGAGGGTTTGTATCGGTTAATACTTCTGGTAATACTCAAGATGCAAATGCTGTACCTATTCCTAAAGCTAATGCTGACAAGGCATTTGATGCTGCTGCATGTATTGGCTGTGCCGCATGCGTAGCGACTTGTAAAAACTCATCTGCCATGCTCTTTGTTGCAGCTAAAGTGTCGCAGTACTCATATCTTCCCCAGGGTGAAGTTGAAGCTAAAGATCGTGTTGTTAATATGGTCAATCAAATGGATAAAGAAGGATTTGGAAATTGTACTAACACAGGAGCTTGTGAAGTTGAATGCCCTAAAGGTATTTCGCTAGAATATATAGCTAGAATGAATAGAGAATATATCTCAGCAACAATAAGCTCAGAAAAAAAATAATTAATTTTTCAAAGTGAATGAGTATTTAAAAATATCACTTTTACAGATAGATCTCTTTCATAAGAATAAGAAAAAAAACCTATCAAAGATTGATAGTATAGTTTGTGATATAGAGAATACAGACATTATATTACTTCCAGAAATGTTTAATACTTCATTTTGTCCATTTGATATTTCTTTAGCAGAAGAGACTAATGGAGAAACAGTTGCATGGATGAAATCTCTTTCTAAGAAGAAAGCATGTGCAGTTGCTGGAACTCTAATGATTACAGAAAATAATAAAATATACAATAGATTAATATGGATATCAAAAGATGGATCACAGCACAGCTATGATAAACGTCATTTATTTTCACTTATAAAAGAACAAAAAACTATCTCAAAAGGAGATAAAAGAAAAATTATCATTGAAGAGGGCTGGCGCATATGTCCATTGATTTGTTACGATCTAAGATTTCCAGTTTTTTGTAGAAATAATGATGACTATGATGTGTTAATTTTCTTATCCAGTTGGCCAGAAAAAAGAATAGATGCCTGGAACACATTATTAAAAGCAAGAGCTATTGAAAATCAATGTTTCTCAGTTGGAATAAATAGAGTAGGTAAGGATAATTCTGATATTTATTTTTCNGGCTCATCATCCGTATACGATGCTTTTGGAAAAAACCTATTAAATCTTGGAGATAAGATTGATGTTGTTAAGAGTATTACTATATCAAGAGATGATCTGCAACTAAAAAGAAGACAGATGAACTTCTTACAAGATAGAGATAATTTTACTATTCACTAATAGCCCAGTTAACTTCTAAATCCCAATTAGTTCTTATATTAACAGGCTTCTCATAAAAGTAAACCTTTTCAGGTTGTTGTTTAATTGCAAAGCTACCCGTGTCCCAAATATGATTATTATTATCATCTATTATTAGATACAAAGTGTATTCTCCAGCAGGAATATTATTTATTATATATGGGCTTTTTGAAAAAAAGTCTTCTTTATACAGCTTGTCNCCTTTATAAAGTTGAATAATAATATTCGTATCCAGATTACTTTCAATATTAAGGCTTCCAGTTAATTTACTNTCAACTTGCTCTAATGTATCTGTAGTTTTTATTGTATCTTTTTTATATAATGGGTCTGACATATATATAATTAAATTACTGTCTTTTCCAGAATATATTAACTCATTTTTAAAACCAATTTCATCCCCTTCTTGATACGTAAAGTCTAAACCTGAAATAGAAAATATGTTATATTTTAAATCATTAATGTTTCCAAAACTGAAGTAGCCCTCGTCGTTACTTTTAGTAATGTAGGTGGGTTTAGATTTAAAGCTTAGACTATCTATAAGAGATTCTTTATGTAAAAATACCCAAGTATTTTTTTTTGGTTCTAAAGTTTTAGCATCAATCAATTTCCCTTTTATGGTAAGGGTATCTATTTGTTCAGAAGTAGAAAACAGGTATTCAAGGTTTTTTAATATATTTCCCTCATTCACATCTTTAATACAGTTATTTAAAATTAATGAATAAGTAGTGTTATCTTTTAAAGTATCATCTAAAAAAAGAGTTAGTTCTTTATTTTTAATCTTATGTTTAATCTCCCCTTTTAATAATGGAGATATAAAAAAAAAGTCATTCCAATTATTGGCAGCTATATTTTCATCAAAATAAAATGTAATTTTTTTCTCTTTAAAGTTTATAGCTTTTGAAGGCGGATATATTTTAGCAAGATTTGGCGCGCTTGTGTCTTTTTCCCCACCATCAGGCATGATAATATTGGCACAACTGGATAAAAACAAAACAGTTAGTATACAGTAAAAATATATTTTCATATAATAAAGATTAGTTTTATTCTTAAATAAATATGGTTTAACCACACTTACTATATCCGCAACTAACACACTTTAAGCAGCCTTCCTCATAAATAAGTCCTTGGTCTCCACATTCATTACAAGTACGGTCGTTCACTTTAGTACCATCAGCAATGAATGTTTTTAAAGCCCTTACAACACCACTTTTCCAGGTATTAATATTTTCATCATATAGATTCATTGTACTTATTAATTCAACAACATATGGCAGCGGCATACCGTGTCTCAAAACTCCAGAGATCAATTTTGCGTAATTCCAAAATTCCTTATCAAATGATCTTGAAAGCCCCCCCATAGTTACTTTATAACCCTCCTTGTCTTCGTATTGAAAGTCATATTGAGTTGTGTTATCTTCTTTTCTATTTTTAATAACCCATCCATATTCTATTTGTGGAGGAACAGAAAAAACATCCTCCGTTTTACCAGTAAAAATTTCGTATGGCCTCCCGTTAATTAATCCAACAACAGCAATCCATTTTTCTTTATTATTTTGAAATCTCACAACTTTTGCGTCAATTTTTTTAGGTCTTTCAGGGGCTTGAGTTTCTTTGAAATCTGCATTTATTTTTTCTTCTTTTTTCTCAGAGTCAACAGCTACTAATACTCCAGACCTGGACCCATCTCTATAAACCGTAATGCCCTTTAAACCCTCTTTCCAGCTATTTAGATATATTGATCCAACCTCCTCTAAAGACACATCATTAGGTAGATTTATTGTAGAACTAATGGAGTGGGTTACATATTTTTGAACAACAGCCTGCATTGTAACTCTTTTTTGCCAATTTATTTCTGGAGCNGTTGAACCGGCATATGGACTTTTAGATATATCGCTTTCTCCTGTTATTTCCATCCATTTTTTTAGTTTATGATGATAGACTGTGAATTCTTGCCACTTATCACCTAAATCATCTATAAAATCTACCTTTTCTTCAGCATCATGTTCATTTAGTTTTCTTCTTCTTTTATAATGAGTCATAAAGACAGGTTCAATTCCCGATGAGGTTTGTGCNAGCATGCTAAGTGTTCCAGTTGGAGCTACTGTACTGATGGAGATATTTCTTCTTCCAAACTTCATCATTCTNTCATAGACTGTTGGAAGTTCTTGTTTAAGCATTTGCACAAATTCTGAAGAGTTTTCAATTTCTTTATTAAAACCAACAAAACTTCCTCTTTCTAATGACATGTCAATAGAGCAATCAAACTCTGCGCGGCATTTTTCTTTCATTATTTTCTCTACAAAAGCTATTGCTTCGTCTGAATCAATTGAAAACCCTAGTGCTGCAATCATATCAGCTAAGGCAGTGAACCCTAATCCAGTTCTTCGTCCTTCTTTTCCAGTTTTCAATAGTAATTCCCAAGTCTCTTTTTCTACTTCTTTTATATTTTGAGGCTCATCATCTGTAGCGACTTTATTTAGTATTCTTTCTATAGCCTCTGTTTCAAGATCAACTAAATCATCCATTAATCTCTGAGATTCATATGTTGTTTTATAAAATTTATCTAAATTAAAAATCGCTTTATCAGTAAAAGGGTGTTCTACAAAATTATAGAGATTCAGAGCAATTAGTCTGCAACTATCACCACCCTGCATTGCAATTTCAGAGCAAGGATTTGTAGAAGTGTTTTTATATTCCGGATAAACTGAAGATGTTGAATACCAATGTTGCCTATCCCAAAAAATTAATCCTGGTTCTGCAGTGTGATGAGCACATTTAATAATTGTATTCCATAAATCTCTAGCATTTATTTCTTTTTTAAATTTTGGATCTTTAGAATCAATTGGCCATCTATGAGTATATTGATTGTTTTTTTCAACTGCCTCCATAAACTCATCAGATAAACGAATAGAAACATTAGCTCCGGTAACTTTAGTGAGATCTTGCTTAATAGTTATGAAATCCTCAATATCAGGATGAGCAATGTCCATTGTTAACATTAAAGCCCCTCTTCTTCCATTTTGAGCNACCTCACGAGTAGTATTAGAAAAACGATTCATAAAAGATACTGCTCCCGATGTGCTACCTGCTGCATTTGATACTTTAGCGCCAGAAGGCCTTAAGTTTGAAATATCAACACCAACACCACACCTTCTTTTAAAAAGCTGAGCTAGTTGTTGATCTGTATAAAAAACTCCTCCGTAAGAATCATGAAGTTCAGGTACAACTATACAGTTTGATAGTGAAGCTAATTTATAGTGGTTGCCTAATGAGCTCATAACACTTCCTTGCGGTACTATATATTTAAATTTTTTAAAAAAGTTATAGATTTTATCTTCATCTAAAACCTCACGCTCTTGCCCATATTTTGATAAAAACTTAGCACTGCCATTTAAGTTATATTTTAATCTATAATCATGCTCAATTCTTCCAAATTCTTTTGCCATTCTTCTATGCATACAGTCTGGAGAAATCTCAATAAAATCACCGGCAGAATCTTTCATAGCGTATTTATTCATCCAAGTAGTTGCCGCGAGTTCATCACCATTAAAATAATCAACTGAACATTTTAACGTGTCATCATAAGAATATTTTTTTTGGACAAGATCTTTTTTTAATTCACTTTTATCTTCTGCTAATAATGATTTCATATCTATCTAGATTATAATATTAAAAATTAAGATTTAATTGAGTTATTACAATTTTAAAAAATTATAAAATTTGCCATACACGAAAACCTAAACTTTGTTAACAGTTTTGTAAACAATTAATAATATAGAAAAGAGAATAAGGTTTTAAAGAATTATGATTCTAAAGAGGCTAATATGCTTTCAAATAAAGCAACTCCATCTGTATTTTTTAAATCAGATTCTGCTGCTCTTTCGGGATGAGGCATCATGCCAAATATATTTCTGTTTTTATTACAGATTCCTGCAATATTAGATAATGATCCATTTGGATTTGCAGAAGATTCAGTTTCGCCATTTTNATTACAGTATTGAAATATCACTTGATTATTTTCAAATAAACTATTAATAGTTTTTTCATCAGCAAAATACCTCCCCTCACCATGAGCTATAGGTATTTTTACAATATTTTTTTTGANTNTTTTTGTAACTAAAGTATCTTTATTTACAACTTTCAAGTTAACATTTTTACATATAAACTTATTACTAGTATTNTGTAATAAAGCTCCGGGTAGTAAGCCGCTTTCAGTAAGAATTTGAAATCCATTGCATATACCAATAACATAACCTCCTTTTTCTCCAAACTCAATTATTTTTTTCATTATAGGAGAGAATTTAGCTATGGCTCCTGAGCGTAAATAATCACCAAAAGAAAAGCCGCCAGGCAAAAAAATTACATCACAGCCTTTTAAATCAGTATCTTTATGCCAGAGCTCAACTACTTGTTTATTGATTGTATTTTCCAAAGCAAGAATAATATCTTTATCGCAGTTAGATCCTGGGAAAACAACAACACCAAATTTCATATATAATAAGTATAATTTTTGCTGTAAATTTACATATTAAATGATAATCATACACCTATAATAGCAAGAACTGATAATAAAAATATAAAATAAAATATTAGCTAGATTTCTATTTCTAGCGTAGGTGAGATAATTTGCAATAAATACACTTAGCGGACTAATAATGATATACCAATTATTTATTGATCCAAAAAATAATATTATTAATGCTATAAAAAAATACATTAGTATAATAAAAAATGATTTTCTTGACCTAATACTTTTTTTATATAACCAACCAAAAAACTCAAAGAATGCTATTAAAATTAGTATAAGAAAAGACACTGAAATTATTTTTTCTTTAGCTATAGCTAATAACACTTGTTCATTATAAGTAAATACAGGTAGTGATATGATAGAAGTGATATCTAATTCATTTGTTGTAATGAATAAATAAAAAAGATATAAAATATAAGGGATACAAAAACCTAGTATTGAGACGACTAAGCTTCGCCAGTTTAGATAATTAAATATAAATGAACTCGTTAAAAAAAGCAAGTACATAGCTAACATAATAGGATTTAGAAAAACAATTATAGCTAGTATTAAAGAGGCGCAAAATATTTCATTAAAAGGATATTCTTTTTGATATGATGCAAATAAGTAGTTGATGAAAAAAAGCATTAAGAAACTTGTAATAAGATTTGTTACAACATCTATATTAAAGGAATTAAGTAGTATAAAAACAGTAGCTATAATTAAATTTTCTTTTTTAATAATATTGTTTTTATAAATTAAGTTATTCAATCCAAATGCATGCAAAGGCACAAGAATTGCAGAGAGTATATAGAAAAGCCACGCAGAATAACCTAAATGATTATTAAGCTCAAAACTATTATTTCTAATAATAGGAAGGCAAAGAAATATTACGCTGAAAAGAACGAAATAAACTATTATTTTTGGCTTAGGATTTATAAGAGTTTTTAGTAGCATGTATTAATTCAAAAATATATAAATTTGACTTTTAAATATAAAGACTATGATGAAAAATTTTTGGACAGCAATTGGCGATTTTTTTACAGCTACTTTTGAATTTATGCCTTTAATAGGTAATAAAATAAACTACGTATATATTCTTGTTATTTTTCTCTTTTTGGTTATCTGGATTCTTATGATGTATAAACATAGAAAAAATGGAGAAGAACATCGTTCTCTATAAGTCAAACCCAATATCTTTTCTGTATTTTTTTCCATCAAAAACAATTTTTTCTGCAGTGCTGTAGGATCTTTTTAAAGCCTCATCAATATTTTTACCATAAGATGTTATTGACATAACTCTTCCCCCGCTAGTTCTGGTTTTTTCATCTATTTTTTTAGTGCCGGCATGAAAAACAATACTATTTTCATAATCTTCCAAGCCTGTTATCTCATGACCTTTTTCATAACTCTCTGGATAACCCTTAGAAACTAACATTACTGTTGCAGCAGCGTCTTCACTAATATTTAGATCTTTTTCACTAAAGGTTCCATCTCCAATACCCTTTAATAAGTTTAATAGGTCAGATTTAATTCTAGGTATTATTACTTCTGTCTCGGGGTCTCCTAAGCGGACATTATACTCAATTACTTTTGCCTCTGAACCCATTTTAATTAATCCTATAAATAAAAAGCCTTGATAGCGGATACCTTCTTTTTTTAGNCCTTCAATAGATGGTTTAATAATTTCTTGTTCAATTTTTTCCATAAAAAACCTGTCAATAAAAGGAACCGGTGAAACAGCTCCCATTCCGCCCGTATTAAGACCGGTATCTCCTTCTCCAATTCTTTTATAATCTTTAGCTGAAGGAAGAATTTTATAAGAGCTACCATTAGTTATAACAAATACAGAAAGCTCTATTCCATCTAAAAACTCCTCTACAACAACTTTTTCACTTGCATTTCCAAATTTAGACTTGAGAAGCATTAATTCTAATTCTTCTTTTGCTTTTTTAAGTTCATTTATAATTAGAACCCCTTTACCAGCAGCTAAACCGTCTGCTTTTAATACATATGGTGGTTTAAGTGAATCTAAAAAATCATATCCTTCTTTAATATTATCCTTTGTAAAGGACTTGTATTTTGCTGTCGGGATATTATTTCTAAACATAAATTCTTTAGCAAACTCTTTACTTCCCTCAAGTTTTGCCCCTTCTTTTGATGGCCCAACTACAGTAATATGATTAAGGAGCTTGTCAGATTGAAAAAAATCAAAAATACCTTTAACTAAAGGGTCTTCAGGCCCTACAATAACCATTACAATTTCCTCTTTTATTACTAGTTTTTTTATGCTCTGAAAATCTGTTGCGCTAATTTGGATGTTTTGACCTACTAATTCTGTGCCAGCATTTCCAGGGGCTATAAATAATTTATTACAAGAGCTGCTTTTGGATATTTTCCACGCAAGCGCGTGCTCCCTACCGCCGCTACCAAGTATTAATATATTCATTATTCTTCCATAGTTTTTAATATTTCTTCAGTTAGCTCCATATTATGGAAAACTTGTTGTACATCTTCGTTTTCTTCTAATAAATCAAGGAGTTTTAAGACTTTTTTTGATTGTTCTACAGTGATTTTTTTAGTATTAGTTGGAATTCTTTGTAATTCTGAATTGGTAACCTCAATTTGTAATTCTTCAATTTTCTTTTGCATATTACTAAAATCTAAGAAATCACAGTAAACTGTTATAGCTTCTTCATCAATTTCTAATTCTTCTAATCCACCATCAATAAGTTCCATCTCCAAATCTTCAGTCGATATAGTAATTTGATTTGGATCAATAGTAAAAACACCTTTTCTATTAAAGATGAATTCTAATGATCCATTAGTTCCTAAAGTACCATCACATTTGCTAAAATAAGACCTAACATCAGCTACAGTTCTATTATTATTATTAGTTGCACAATCAACAAAAATAGCCACTCCGTTTACTGCATATCCCTCAAGAGAAACCTCTTCGTAGTTTGCAGTATCATTACTACTGGCTTTTTTAATTGCTCGTAAAACATTGTCTTTAGGCATATTGGCGGTTTTTGCATTCTGCATGACCTGCCTAAGTCTTGAATTTGTTTCAGGACTAGCTCCACCATCTTTAACAGCTATTACAATATCCTTTCCTATTCTAGTAAATGTTTTAGCCATTTTTGACCAACGTTTCATTTTTCTAGCCTTTCTAAATTCAAATGCTCTACCCATCCCTATGTGTTTTTATCAAAAATAATACATTAATCATCTAATTGCAAAACAGATAAAAAAGCTTCTTGTGGGATTTCTACATTACCAACTTGTCGCATTCTTTTTTTACCTTTTTTTTGCTTTTCTAATAATTTTCTTTTTCTAGAAATATCTCCTCCATAGCATTTAGCTGTAACATCTTTTCTTAAAGCCTTAACTGTCTCTCTTGAAATTATCTTTGACCCAATAGCAGATTGAATTGCAATATCAAATTGTTGCCTGGGGATTAATTCCCTTAGCTTTGAACATAATTTCTTACCTAATGTGTATGAGTTATCTTTATGTACTAAAGCAGATAGGGCGTCAACAGGATCTCCATTTAATAAAATATCAAGCTTTGCTAAATTCGATATTTTATAATCTATAGGGTAGTAGTCAAAAGAAGCGTATCCTTTTGAAACAGACTTTAGTTTATCGTAAAAGTCAAAAACTATTTCCCCAAGAGGCATTTCAAATGTAATTTCAACTCTGTCTGTTGTTAAATATACTTGGTTTTTTAATTCTCCCCGCTTTGCAATACATAAGTTCATCACTTGACCAATAAAATCTGACTTTGTTATTATTTGGGCCTTGATATATGGCTCTTCTACATGTGATAATGTACTTGGATCCGGATAATCACTTGGATTATGGATAATTAATTTTTCATTATTATGCTTATAAGCATAATATGATACATTTGGAACTGTTGTTATAACAGTCATTTCAAATTCTCTTTCAAGTCTCTCCTGTATGATTTCCATATGAAGCATACCTAAAAAACCACATCGAAAACCAAATCCTAATGCTGCAGATGATTCGGTTTCATATGTAAGTGAAGCATCATTTAATTGAAGCTTCTCCATTGAGTTTCTTAGCTCTTCAAAATCCTCATTGTCAACTGGGTAAATTCCTGCAAAAACCATAGGCTTAACCTCCTCAAAACCTTTTACGGCTTCGGAAGCGGGATTTAGAACAGAGGTTATTGTATCTCCCACCTGAACTTCTTTTGCTTCTTTTATCCCTGAAATTATATATCCAACTTCTCCTGCTTTCATTATTTTTTCAGGTGACTGGTGAAACTTAAGCGCTCCAATTTCTTCAGCAAGATATTCTTTGCCTGTTGACATAAACTTAACTTTCTCACCCTTTTTTATAGTACCATTAGTAATTTTAAAATAAGCCTCAATACCCCTAAAAGTATTATAGACTGAATCAAAAATCATTGCCTGAAGTGGAGCTTCAGNATCCCCTTGAGGATGNNGTATTTTACCAATAATAGCCTCAATTATATCTCTAATACCAACTCCAGTTTTTGCACTTGCCGAGATGATTTCATTTTCCTCACATCCTATTAAATCTACAATTTGTTCTTTAACTACCTCGGGTTCGGCGCTTGGGAGATCTATTTTATTAAGTACAGGGATTATTTCAAGATCATTGTCTAGGGCTAAATATAGATTTGATATTGTTTGAGCTTGAATTCCTTGTGCTGCATCCACTATTAGTAAGGCTCCTTCGCAAGCAGCAATTGATCGCGAAACTTCGTATGAAAAATCAACATGCCCTGGAGTGTCAATTAAATTTAGAACATAGTCAATATTATCAAATTTATAATTCATCTGTATAGCATGACTTTTAATTGTTATTCCACGCTCCTTTTCTAAATCCATATTATCTAAAAGCTGATCTTTTGAATCTCTTTCACTAACCGCACCAGTAAATTCTAATAATCTATCCGCCAAAGTGCTTTTCCCATGATCAATATGGGCTATAATACAAAAGTTTCTAATATTTTTCATTACTTGCGAAAATACATTTTTTCAAAATTAATCACTTATTAAATTTGTATTATTGTAAAAGGAAAAAACTAAGAGATGAATAAAGTTCAAATAAATCGTAAACGACATATATTTAAGTCAATTACTTGGAGTCTGCTAGCAATGACTACTACATATTTTATATTAACAGAGCTACCTCCGTTTTTTGATCTTGAACCTATTTCAAAAGGTGGTGCTGGTTTTTTAGTGATATTAGATAGAATTGTGAAATTTGTTTTTTATTATTTTCATGAAAGAGTTTGGTTTACATCAAATTTTGGAGTTGTAAAAAAGAATTAGTTTATTTCTCTATATACTCGTAAATAACTTTTATATTTTCATCATTTAATTTTTCTACTTCTTCATCAATTTCCCATTGATATTTTTTTCTTGCTGGCCCTTCTTTTCTATAAAACCATGAGATTATCATTCCGGCTACAAATCCAGACAGATGACCTTCCCATGAAACCTCTATTTGAGTTGGAAATAACCCCCAAAATAAACTTCCATAAATAAATATCACTATTAACGAAACAGCAGATAATCTTGGGTTTTTACTTATAAGTCCACTAAAAAAGATAAAGCTAGCCAATGAATAAATTACCCCACTTGCACCAATGTGATAGCTAGGTCTTCCTACGCCCCATAATAAAATTCCAGAAGCAAAAAACAACCATAAAAATATTTGTCTATAATTTTTTTTATAAAAAAAACAAAGTCCTCCTCCTAATATTACAATAGGCAAGGTGTTGTTAACTAAATGTTCAATATTTTTATGAATAAAAGGAGATGTCAAAACACCTTGCAATCCACTAATATCTCTGGGGAACACCCCATTTCGAATAAAAGATAAATTATAAAAATATTCAATAGATTTTACTAGCCACATAATAATGACAAAAAGAAATGGATCCTTAAAAACTTTAAAAACATGATATTTTTCTTTCAACTGTATTGGTGTTTTTAATTATACTATAAAAGTATAATATTTAAAAGTAAAGTATATTATAAATTGTATTTTTACTTTAACATGAGTAAGCATAAAAAACTATTTTTACTAGATGCATTTGCATTAATATATAGAGCTTATTTTGCATTTGCAAAAAACCCTCGAATAAACTCTAAAGGCCTAGATACCTCAGCAATTTTTGGCTTTACAAACTCTTTAATTGAAGTAATTAAAAAGCAAAAACCTTCTCATCTAGCTGTTGTTTTTGATACTAAAAAACCAACTCAAAGACATATTGATTACCCAAGTTATAAGGCTCATCGTGAAGCAATGCCTGAAGGGATTTCTGAAGCTCTTCCATACATAGACAAACTTCTTCAGGTTTTAGGTATTCCAAAAATTTATAAAGATGGATTTGAGGCAGATGATGTTATAGGTACTCTAGCAAAAAAAGCAGAAAAAGAAGGCTTTCAAGTCTTTATGATGACTTCAGATAAAGATTTTGCTCAATTGGTCTCGGAAAATATTTTCATGTATAGGCCAGGAAATAAATGGCAGCCTACTGAAACATGGGGGATTAAAGAGGTCCTAGATAAATTTAGCATAAAAAAGGTAAGTCAAGTTATTGATTTTTTAGCTATGATGGGGGATGCGGCAGATAATATTCCGGGAATATCTGGAGTTGGAAAAAAAACTGCTCAAAAGTTTATTGCAGAATATGATTCTGTTGAGGGGTTATTTGCAAATGTTGATTCTTTAAAAGGAAAAATTAAAGAAAAAGTAATTGCCTCTAAAGAGATTGGATTGCTTTCTAAACAGCTGGTAACAATCATAACCGATGTTCCTGTAGAGTTTGATGAAAATAAAATGTTGCTTAATTTAGATAATCCTGATGCAGTATTAGAATTTTTTAGTGAGCTTGAATTTAGAAATGTATTTGATAGGTTATTTAAAAAACATGAGCCCTCTAGTATTACCAATGAAGATAAAATAACTAGTGATGATCAAAAGTTAGCTACTGATCAAATTGATCTTTTTTCTGATCAGAATAGTCATATTAATAATAAGTTAAATATTAAATTAATTGATGAGAACTACATAATTTGTAAGTCTGAAGGCGAATTAAGAGACTTTTTGAAAATTGGAGCTAATGATAGTAAACTAACTTTTAATACCGTCATTAATGAGGCAAATAATAAGAAAGATATTCTCGGAATTTCAATAAAATTCTTTGCTGATCAAATAATATACATCCCATTAAATGATAAAAATAAACTGAGTTATTTGCATTTGTTAATACCATTATTTGACAATCAACAATTCACTAAAATTAGTTATAATATAAAAGAGCAAATTAAATTACTTACCAAGTACGGTGTTAATTTATCAGGAGATATTTTTGATACTGCTATAGCGCACTATATTTTACACCCAGACCTTCGTCATAATCTAGATCTAATTTCAGAAAATTATTTAGGGGTTTCATTAGAATTAGATATTAAAAAAACAGGCAAGAATAAATATACTTTTTCTGAACTTAGTATAGAATCTCTTTCTTTTAGATTTAATAGCCAGGTGGATGTAATTTATCAGTTACATGGTATTTTCAATGAGGAGCTAAATAAAAATAGAGTAGTACAGCTTTTTCAGGATATCGAAATGCCACTTTTAAAAGTACTAAGTAATATGGAGCTAGAAGGTGTAAATTTAGATGTTGATATGCTAAGTATTTATTCTGTAGAGCTAGAAAAAATAGCTTTACACACTACAAGCTTAATACATTCTCTTGCCGAAACTAAATTTAATATATCATCACCAAAGCAGTTAGGAGAAGTGTTATTTGAGAAAATGGAGCTGGTTAAAAAACCTAAAAAAACAAAATCAGGACAGTATTCAACTTCTGAAGATACATTACAAAAAATTAGAGGTGAACATAAAATAATTGATTATATACTTGATTATAGAGAAGTAAAAAAACTACTGTCAACATATGTTAATGCGCTTCCAGAAATTATTGATATCAACACCAAGCGTATTCATACGACATTTAATCAATCAGTAGCTTCAACAGGACGACTTAGTTCAGTAAGACCAAACCTGCAAAATATTCCTATTAGAACCGATCGTGGAATGAAAATTCGTGAAGCGTTTATTGCTAGAAAAGGATATGTATTACTTGCTGCTGACTATTCTCAAATAGAATTAAGAATAATGGCCTCTTTAAGTAAAGATAAAAGCATGATAGAGGCTTTTAATAATGGATTAGACATTCACTCTGCAACTGCTGCTAAAGTATATAATGTTGATATAAATGATGTAGATAGAAAAATGAGAAGTCATGCAAAATCAGTAAATTTTGGTATTATATATGGAATCTCAGCTTTTGGTTTAGCACAAAATATTGGAATAAGCAGAGGAGAGGCAAAAATAATTATTGATCAATATTTTGATGAATTTCCAGATGTTAAAGCATACATGGATAAATGTATAATGAAGGCGCGTGAACAAGAGTATGTAGAAACAATTTTTGGGAGAAGACGTTATTTAAAAGATATAAACTCACGTAATGCTATAATGAGGGGGGCTGCAGAAAGAAATGCTATCAACGCCCCAATTCAAGGGTCTGCTGCTGATATTATAAAGATAGCTATGATTACTATTGAAAACAAACTTAAAGATAAAAACATGCAATCACGAATGATACTACAGGTTCATGATGAACTAGTTTTTGACATGTTGCCTGAAGAAGAAAGTGATTTAAGACTAATAGTTCAGAACTCTATGAGTAATGCTTGTGATCTATCTGTTCCTTTGGTTATAGATATAGGTACTGGAGCGAATTGGTTAGAGGCCCACTAGTTTTTTTTACTAAAAAGAATGTAAAGCACAACAAGGGATATTACGCCAATGAAAGAAGGTCCAGCGTCTTGAATATTACCAACAGGGTCCCAATTTAAAAGCTCATCATTAATTAATAATTGAATAATTACACCAAGACACAAGAAAGTTAATAATAATTTTATTGCTTTATTTAACGTGTCAAGTATGAAATTATATAATTTTTCCATGATTTAGTATTTTAAAGATGAGATAAAGGTAAGCAAAATTTTAAAATAAAATAGCCCTACTTGATAGTAGGGCTATTTTTAATTAAAGCATATTAGTATTCTTACTTGGCTGTTAAAAGTGAGAATAAAACACATAATCCAACTAAGCCAGCAAATCCTGCTCCACCAAGTCCATTGATTACTGCCATTACATTNTCAATAACTGTCAATCCAAACATTGAACCTCCTCCGAAAAGGATTTCCACTGCTACACCTAGACCTAATACAGTCATTATTAATCCAGTTAAGCCTTTAAAAAAGCCATTGAAATATTTAAATACATTGTCCATAATTTAATAATTTGGTTAATACTGTCGACAAACTTAGAAATAAAAGACATTGGTCATCCGCTTTAAAGTTAAAAGTATTTTACTAAACTATATTGCTGTTAACTATATTTAAAATAGATTTTTATTTTTTTAACTTATTGTTTTACAATGATTTAGGTTGTTTTTTTAAAAGAATAAACCTTTTTTTTAATGACTTTTTTCAACATTTTATTGTTAAAAATTGAAAAACCAACTAATTATTTGACAATCAACAGTTTAAGTCTATTTTAAACTATTTTTGCTTAGTTTTTAGCTATTAAATTGATAAATCTCTCAAAGAGACCATATTGCTTTGGTATTTGTTTAAATTAGTCATTATGTGTACTATTTTTTTAGCGACAACTAATGGCTCAACAAGTTCATTATTTTGAAAATACTCTACAAACTTCTTTTGTAATGGAAATTTTTCTTCTTTAGTGCTTCTGATTTTAAGCTGCATATTTGTATCTACAATACCAGGGTAAATTGAAAAAACNTTAATCTTTGTATTGTTTTCAGCTTCTATTATTCTTGTTAACATATCAATNGCCGCTTTACTTTGACAATATGTTCCCCAACCTTCAATAGCTCGAAGAGCTGCTCCTGAGCTTATGTTTATAATAACAATATTATTAGTTTTCAAACTATACTTTTTTATAACCTTATTGCATAATATTGTTGGAGAAATTAAATTAACATTGAATTCACTAATAATCTCATTATTGTTTTTATTACCCAAACTATCGATCTCTCCAATATCCCCAGCGTTATTAATCAAAAAGACATACTCATTTTTTTTAATATCCGGAAGCTCTAGTTTATCTATAGCTGTGGGTTTTGATAAATCAATCTTGTTAAATATAAAATCCTGATGATTAATTGAATTAGATCTAGAAAACCCATAAACCTTAAATTTTTGCTTAAGTAATAGAATAGCAATTTCTTTGCCAATACCCTTGCTACTACCAGTTAACAGAACATGTTTAGACATTTTAATTTTTTAATGAGTTTATCAATTTTTTTATAATCTATTTAATACTGTATAGATTATATACTTTTACAAAAGTATCAAAAACAGATTCTGAAATCAATTTTATCAATATCTATAACTATCTAACATGAAGAGAGTTTTCTTAGCACATACAGCTCTTTTTATAGTTAATTTAATCTATGCATTAAATTATACAATAGCAAAAGATGTAATGCCGTATTATATAGAGCCTTCTGGCTTTATTTTATTAAGAGTTTTGGGTGGGGTATTTCTTTTTTTAATCTTCTATGTTTTTTTTATTAATGAGAGAGTAGATAAAAAAGATTATTTTTCTTTTGCTCTTTGCGGTTTATTTGGAGTTGCTATTAATCAATTGTTTTTTTTTGAAGGATTAAATCTAACAACTCCAATTAACGCAGCTATTATTATGACTACTAATCCTATTCTCGTTATTGTTATATCTGCTTTTTTAATTGGAGAGAAGATTACACCTCAAAAAGTATTAGGTATATTTTTTGGTATAGTAGGAGCTGGAACTTTGATTTTAAATTCAGGCAGTATTAGCTTTGATAATAATTTTTTTATTGGCAATCTTTTAGTCTTTATAAATGCTACTAGCTATGCAATATATNTAGTACTTGTTAAAGGCTTAATGAAAAAATACCAGCCTCTTACGGTAATGTTTTTTGTTTTTTTATTTGGATTGTTTTTTGTTTTTCCTTTTGGATATCAGCAATTAACCTCTATTGATATTGAGTTATTCAGTAGAGATATTTATTTAAAAGTATTATTTGTGGTTATATGTACAACCTTTATAGCCTATCTGTTTAATGCATTTGCATTAAAGACACTAAGCCCGTCTGTAGTGAGTATTTATATTTATCTACAGCCTGTACTAGCATCTGTAATTGCAATAATTTATAATAGTGACTCTATAGATTACATAAAAATACTCTCATCTTTTTTTATTTTCACAGCAGTATTTTTAGTAAGTATACCTTCAAAAAAAGTTATTACAAATTAACTTTTATAGTTTTGTATAAAATAAGTAATTATGATTCACTCAATGACAGGATATGGAAGGCATGAATTAAACCTGAAACAGGCTAATTTTACAATTGAAGTAAAATCTCTTAACTCTAAGCAGCTTGATACAAGTGTTAAAATCTCATCTGTTTATAGAGACAAAGAAATTACACTCAGAAANCTGCTTTCTCAAAAACTTCAAAGAGGAAAGATTGAACTTTCTGTTTGGAAGGAAAGGCACGCATCNTCTTTTAAATATTCTTTAAATACTATTTTAATTAAAGATTATTTCAATCAAATACAACAGTTAAAAAAAGAACTTGGAATTAACGGTAACACGCTTACTATGAATTCTTTTGAAGCAGATTTAATTCCTTCATTATTAAAAATGCCAGAGGTAATGCAAAAAGGAGAAGACAAAGCTGATGAAAATGAATGGAAGGAAATCATTCATGGAATACATATAGCAATTGATAATTTGATTACATACAGGTTAGATGAGGGAGGTAAATTAGAGCAAGATGTGAGCTCAAGAATTAATACGATTAGCCGACTGTTAAATCAAATACCCCCATTTGCAGAAGAAAGAATCATAAAAGTTAAAAAAAGTTTAACAGAAAAATTAGAGGAAATTGATAAGAAAAATATTGATGAAAACCGATTAGAACAAGAGCTTATTTACTATCTTGAAAAGCAAGATATTACTGAAGAACAGGTTCGTCTTAAAACCCATCTTGATTATTTTATAGAGGTTATTAATGCTGACATGTCAAATGGAAAAAAACTTGGATTCATAGCTCAAGAAATTGGTAGAGAAATTAATACTATTGGTTCAAAATCTTCTAATGCTGATATGCAGAAGATTGTTGTTCAAATGAAAGATGAGTTGGAAAAAATTAAAGAACAGTTATTAAATATTTTATAGATGGAAGGCAAAACAGTTGTAATATCAGCACCATCTGGAGCGGGAAAAACGTCTATAGTAAATTTCCTGCTAAGTAGAATCCCATCATTAAGTTTTTCTATTTCTGCCTGTAGTAGAACAAAAAGATTAGATGAAATTAATGGTAAAAACTATTATTTTTTAGATTCGTCAACCTTTAAGTCAAAGATTTCCAAGGGTGATTTTTTAGAGTGGGAAGAAGTGTATCCAGATCATTATTATGGCACTTTAAATTCTGAATTAGAAAGAATATGGGGTGAAAATAAACATGTTGTTTTTGATATAGATGTTGCTGGTGGTATAAATGTGAAAAAAAGATTTCATTCTAATTGCATCTCAATTTTTATTCTACCGCCTTCAGTTGGTGCGTTGGAAGAGAGATTATTAAGTCGTGGTTCTGAAACACAATCAAGCATTGATAAAAGAATAAATAAGGCTGAGCTGGAAATCGCGAAGAGAAGCGATTTTGACCATATAGTATTGAATGATGATTTTACTACTGCATGTGAGGAAGTTTTAATTTTAGTTAAGAATTTTTTAAAATAACAAAATGAAAATTGGTTTATTTTTTGGCTCTTTTAATCCCTTTCATATAGGCCATAAGGTTGTTGGCTCTTATGTTTCAGAGTTTACTGATCTTGATCAAGTTTGGTTTGTAGTCTCACCTCAAAACCCACTAAAAAATAAAACAACTTTACTCGATCAAAATCATAGAGTGCAAATTATTAGAAGAGATATTGAAGATAATGATAGTTTATTTGTTTCGGATATTGAGCTTTCACTTCCCATCCCTTCATACACGATTAATACTCTTGTTAATTTAAAAGAGAAGTATTCTAATTATTGCTTTTCTATTATTATGGGAGCAGATAATGTTAAAACATTATCAAAATGGAAAAATTACCAAGAAATTTTAGAAGATTATACAATCTATGTTTATCCAAGATATAATTGTGATTTTAGATTAGAGCATAAGAATATTATATATTTAAATGAGGTCCCAATGATGGGTGTTT
>JGI24539J26755_10000074_pt1 | contig 40761 bp, 40 predicted proteins | sample NorSeaMetagenome_2_FD_26755 | JGI IMG/M metagenome (IMG submission 26755) | reverse complement strand
AGCAAAAAAATAAATTATAATTAGTAAAATTTTAAATTATGGCACATAAAAAAGGAGCAGGTAGTACTAAAAATGGAAGAGATTCACAAAGTAAAAGATTAGGTGTGAAAATTTTTGGAAACCAAGCTGTTATAGCTGGTAATATTATTGTTCGCCAAAGAGGAACTGTTCATAATCCAGGAGTTAATGTTGGGATTGGAAAAGATCATACTCTGTTTGCTTTAACAGACGGAAAAGTAAAATTTACTAAAAAAAGAAATAATAGATCCTATGTTTCTGTAGAGGTTTAGGTCATAGTATTACTTTAAAGATTAAGAAACTCTTGAGTAATCAAGGGTTTTTTTTTTACTTTTGTTTAAAATAGAATAATGTTACATATATCAGATTTACGAGATAACAAAAATATTATAATTGAAAAGCTTCTAATTAAGAATTTTAATGCTGAAGTTTTAATTAACTCGGCTATTGCAAAAGATAATCTCAGAAAATTAAACCAGCAAAAATCTGATGAGATACTAGCAAAATCAAATCAAATTGCTAGAGAAATTGGTGTCTTATATAAAAATGGTGAAACTCATAAGGCTAGTTTGTTAAAAGAACAATCTCTTCTGTTAAAGCAGGAGTCTAAAGATTTAAGTGTTTTTAAATTTCAGATTGAGAAAGAAATTAAAGATATTTTAGTACAAATTCCAAATACTCCACATCATTCTGTAAAAATAGGAAATTCGGATAAGGATAATGAAATTTTAAATGAAGTAGGTGTAATTCCTAAGCTTGATGAAAATGCAAAACCTCATTGGGAGCTTACTGAACAATATGATATAATAGATTTTAAATTAGGAAATAAAATAACTGGAGCAGGTTTCCCCGTTTATAAAGGAAAAGGAGCTAGACTACAAAGAGCACTTATTCAATATTTTCTTGATAAAAACATTAATGCTGGATATACAGAGTATATACCTCCACTTTTAGTTAATGAAGATTCTGGATTTGGTACAGGTGCATTGCCAGATAAAGAGGGGCAGATGTACCATGCTAAAGAAGATAATTTATATTTAATACCTACATCAGAAGTTCCTGTAACAAATTTTTTTAGAGATGTTATTGTAAAAGATTTTCCCATAAAATGTACAGCCTACACTCCATGCTTTAGAAGAGAAGCTGGGTCTTATGGAAAAGAAGTTAGAGGTCTTAATAGATTACATCAGTTTGATAAAGTAGAAATTGTTCAAATTGAGCATCCTGATAAATCTTATGAAACTTTAGACAATATGGTTAAGCATGTATCTTCAATTCTTGATGAATTAGAATTGCCATATAGACTGTTAAGATTGTGTAGTGGCGATTTAAGCTTTACTTCTGCATTAACCTTTGATTTTGAGGTATATTCTGCTGGTCAAAAAAGATGGCTTGAAGTTAGTTCTGTCTCTAATTTTGAAAGTTTTCAGGCAAATAGATTAAAGCTTAGATATAAGGATGAGAATGGTAAATCACAATTATGTCATACTTTAAATGGTAGTGCTCTTGCATTACCAAGAATTTATGCTTCTATTATTGAAAATAATCAGACAAAAGAGGGTATTGTAATTCCAAAAGTTCTTCAGCAATATACAGGATTTGATATAATATCATAAATGAGGATAATTTTTTTCTTTTTATTATTTACAGTTTCTTCTTATGCTCAAAATAATAATCAGAAAACTGCGTATCAATATTATGTCAATGGTGATTATGACAAGGCTATTGCAATTTATGAAGAGTTAAACTCGCGTCAACTCTCTACTAATATATATAGCACATATTTTATTTCATTATGTAATTTAGATAGGTTTTCAGAGGCAGAGAAATTAGCAAAGAAATTTTACACTAAATATCCAACTAGATTAAATTATTTAGTTGATATAATTATATCACAGATTAAACAGAAGAATGAAAAAAAATCTGATAATTATTTAAAAAAATTATTTAAAAAAATTTCTGGTAAAAATTCTCAAGTAGTACAGATAGCAAATAGATTTCAATCCTTTAGTATGTATCAAATTGCATTAGATATTTATAAAAAATCTCAAGCAATAAGTGGTGCTATTCAGTATGACCTTCAAATAGCTCAATTATATGCTCTTTTAGGAAAAGAAGAGCTAATGATTAAACAGTATTTTAATTTTTTACTAAGAAATCCAAATAAGAAGAAAGTTGTTTTTACAAGTATTCAGAGATTTCTAAATAATAATGGAATAAAAAATGAAAATAATTATTTGATTGTTAAAAAAGCACTATTAAAAACAAGTAAATTACATCCAGATCGTGCTGATTTTAATGAAATGTTAATTTGGTTTTTTATGCAGAACAAGCAATATAAATCTGCTCTTAATCATGTTGTTTCTTTAGATAGAAGATCAGGTAATTCCTTATCAAGTATTTATGATATTGGTGAAACCTTATTGGATTTAGAAAAATATCCATTATCCATTCAAGCTTTTGATTATATATTATATCTAAAGGTTTTAAGTCAAATTTATATATCGATGCACATATTAATAAATTGTATGCTTTAACAAAAAGCATAAACGAGAATTCTGAAGATATTAAATCTATTGATCAAAAATATTCGCAAATTATTGATGAAGTAGGTGTAAATAGGTATAGTATATTGCTTGTGTCTAATTATGCTCATTTTAAAGCTTTCTATTTAAATGATCTTATATCCGCGATAGATATTTTAGATGATGTGATGATCATGAGTACAATAGATAAATTAGATTTGGCAGAATGTAAAATACAATATGCTGATATTATGTTATTGTCAGGTAATATTTGGGATGCTCTATTATTTTATTCACAAGTAGAAAAAGATTTTAAGGAACATCCAATAGGTCATAAAGCTAAATTCAAGAGAGCTAAAATTGCATATTATCAAGGTGATTTTACTTGGGCCCAAGCTCAACTTGATGTTCTTAAGTCATCAACATCTAAACTTATTGCTAATGATGCTATGGATTTATCTTTATTGATAACAGATAATTACGCATTAGATACTATTGACATACCTATGATTCAGTTTGCAAAAGCAGATCTTAAAGCTTTTCAGAAAAAATCTGATATAGCTTTGTTAACTTATGATTCAATTTTAGTAAACTTTCAAGGTCATGACTTATCAGATGAGATTTATTACAGGAAAGCAAATATTTACTTATTAAATAATAATTTTGATATGTATATTAAGATGTTAGAAATAATTATTGATCAGTTTTCATATGAAATATTAATTGATGATGCTTTATTTGATTTGGCGACTTTTTATGATGAGAAATTAAATAATAAAGAACAAGCAGCTAAGTATTATCAAGAGCTAATTCTAAATTTTAAAGGAAGTATATTTGTTGCTGAAGCTAGAGAAAGATTTAGGATCTTAAGAGGAGATAATTTAATTACTGAAAAATGATTATATATAATATTACAGCAAATGTTAGCTTAGAGATAGTAGATAAATGGTTAAAATGGATGAAGGAAGTACATATTCCTCATGTTATGAAAACCAATATGTTTGTTTCAGCTAGTATTAATAGAATAATTTCTAATTCAGATTCAGGAATAACTTATGCAATTGCATATAAATGTAATAGTTTACAAGATTTACAGAAATATGAAATTTCATTTTCTAAGAATTTAAGAGTAGAGTATGATTTAAAATTTGCACAATCTGCGCCAACTTTTCGAACAATTATGGAAGTATTAGATGAGTTTTAGAATTATCTCAGAAAAGGATTATTTAATTTTTCTGAACCAATTGTTGTAGAAGGTCCATGTCCACAAAAAATAACTGTCTCATCATGTAATAAAAGTATTTTTTCTTTTATACTTTTTATTAAAGTATCGTAATTTCCTCCTGGAAGATCTGTTCTGCCAATACTGTTATGAAATAAAACATCTCCAGAGATCATAACTTTATCTTTAGCTGAGTGGAGTGCTATATGTCCTGGAGAATGACCTGGGGTGAAAAGTATTTCTAATTTACTTTCGCCAAATTTTATTTCATCCTGTTCATTTAAGAAAATTTCAGCATTTGGAGATATTTCATAATTTTTAAATCCATATAGCTTAGCTACATCTGCACTACTCTCTAAGATTTCTAATTCTAATTTGTGAATTTGTAATTCTAAACCCCATTTTTCTGCAGCAAATTTATTGCCAAATATATGGTCAATATGGCAATGTGTATTTATGAGCATAACGGGTTTAAGATGATTATCTGTCACGTATTTTACTAACTCATTTTTTTCATGCTCATTATAACATCCAGGGTCTATAATAATACATTCTTTTGTATTGTCAGAAACAATAAACGTATTTTCACTAAAAGCATTAAATGTAAATTTTTCTATCTTCATAACTAAATTATAATGCAAAGATATAAGTTCTTTATATTTGTGCTATATTTTTGATAATGAGTATTCAAGCTTTTTTATTATTTATAATAATTGATCTTTTATCAGATTTTTTAATTTTTGTGATAAAATTTATTCTATGAAGATGATTGATGAGATTAAGAGTTTAAGTAATTTATTATTTGACGATATTGTCGCTATTAGAAGACATCTACATATGTATCCGGAATTGTCGTTTAAAGAAGAAAAAACCTCAAGATACATTAAGAGTATTTTAAAAAAATGGAATATCGATTTTACCGAAGGTTATGTTAATACAGGAATACTAGTAGTTTTAGAGGGGTGTAGCCCAAAATCTAAGTGTGTAGCCTTAAGAGCTGATTTTGATGCTCTTCCTATAATAGAAGAAAATGAAATTAGTTATTGTTCAAAAAACATAGGCGTAATGCATGCGTGTGGTCATGATGCTCATACTGCAAGTATGTTAGGAGCTTTAAAAATTCTAGATGATACTAAAGAGTCTTGGAATGGAACAATTAAATTTATCTTTCAGCCAGCTGAAGAAAGATTGCCTGGTGGTGCAAAACAGATGATTGCCGAAGGAGTTTTAGAGAATCCATCTGTAGATAATATTATTGCACAACATGTTTTGCCAGAGTTAGAAGTTGGGAAAGTTGGTTTTAGACCTGGAATTTACATGGCGTCTACTGATGAGATTTATATAGAAATTACCGGAATAGGTGGACATGCTGCTCTTCCTCAGAATTATAATAATCCTATTATTAGTTCTTCTACTTTAATCATTCAATTAAATAACTTATTTCTAAAAAAAGAACATCTTAATTCTATTTTTGCTATTGGATTTATTGAAGGTAATGGTTCTACTAACGTAATTCCAAATAAAGTTAATTTAATGGGAACTTTCCGAGCTTTAGATGAGGATTTTAGGATTAAATCACATAGAAAAATACAAGCAATTGTAGATAGAGTTGCAAAAGATCATAATGTTCAAATTGATTTAGAGATTAGAAGTGGTTACCCTGCTCTTTTTAACGATATTCAGTTTACAGAAAAAAATATTCTAAATGCCGGCAAGTATCTTGGTGAGAATAATGTTGTTAAATTACCAATACGAATGACAGCAGAAGATTTTTCTTATTTTGCAAATGCATCACCATCTTGTTTCTATAGATTAGGGACCGGCAATCAAGCAAAAGGAATTACTCACGGATTACATACTTCAAAGTTTAATATTGATGAAGAGGCTTTACGAGTTGGAATGGGGTTAATTGCTTTTTTAGCTATTAGTTAAGTAGCTTTTTTCCTATTGAAATATATTCAGCTACAAACTCAGACATCCATTCTTTGAGCACTGTACTCGTTACTTTGTTATCTGTAAAGTCTTTTCCAGTTGCATAAATAATTCTTGGAAGTTGAATCATTTTCCATTGATTCATACATATTTGAGTTAAATGCATTGTTGCTAAATAACTTTTTTCACTTCCAGCTGCACATAATATGCCAAAAAATTTTCCATTTACTTTATCAAAGCAAGTGTCTAATATTATTTTTAATGAATCATTTACAGAGTAATTATGAACACCCATCCCTATTATTAAATTATCTGCTTCGTTTATCTTTTTAATTGCTTCTATCATAGAGGGTGTTTTAGTGCCATGAGATGATTTTAAATCTAATAATCTTGCATCAATTAAGTCGCATTCAATTTCTTGACTTTTTAGTTTTTTGGCAACTTCTTGGCACAGGATAAAGGATTTTGATTTTTTTGAGGTGGAGCTAGAAATAATAATTGTTTTCATTTATATATATAGTTTATAGATAAAATAATAATACTGAATTAGTTCCCAACCTTAGAGATAAAATCAATTCTTAAAATTCTTATTTCATCATCTGTAAATTCATCTTCATCAAATTCTTCTCTTGCTTCATCAAATGAAAACTCTTTAGTTGTTTTAAAGAAATCATGTATTTCAATAAGTTCTTCCTCATCCATCATATCGTTAATAATATGTGATAAGTTAACTTTTGTGCCTGTCTCAACAATATTTTCAATCTCTGTAATTAATTCGTCAATAGTTAATGTTTTTCCTCTTGCTATATCTTCAAGAGACATTTTTTTATCTAATGATTGAATTATATATATTTTGTTATTCTTTTTGTTGGCAACAGTTCGGACAACAATATCTATTGCTCTTTCAATTTCATTTTCTTCAACATATTCCTTTATGAAATCAATAAATATTTGTCCATATTTTTTTGCTTTACTCACACCAACACCTTGTATCTGTGATAACTCCTCAAGTGTTATAGGATACTGATTTGCCATGTCAATTAATGAGGGCTCCATAAAAAGAATTGATGGAGGAAGGCCAATTGATTTTGCTTGTTGTTTTCTAAGGTCTTTTAAAATATTATATAGTTTACCGTCTAATGCATGTCCTTTTTGGTTAGAAATAACCTTTTGATTACTTAGAGAATTATAGTCATGATCTTCAGTGATCATAAAGCTTGTAGGGGTTTTTATAAAATCAAGTCCTGATTTTGTAACTTTTAAAACTCCATATGACTCAATTTCTTTTGTTAGCAGCTGTTTTACATAGACTTGCCTAATTATTGAATGCCAGAATTGGATGCTTTTTTCTTTTCCAACACCAAAAACATGATCAATTTGGGACATATGTTGCTTAATCAAACTATTGCTTTCGCCAATCATAATTTTCGCAACTTCTTTTGGCTTAAATCTTTGTTTACATTCTACAATAGTATTTAATAATTGCTGTACATACATATCCCCTTCAGTTGTGGGTTTTGGATTTTTACAATTGTCACACATTTTATTGCAGTTTGCTGAATCAAATTCTTCTCCAAAATAATGTAGTATGTATTTTCTTCTACACATTGATGTTTCTGAAAACGCAATCGTTTCCATAATTAAAAGACGTCCAATTTCCTGCTCAGCAATTGGTTTTCCTTGCAAAAATTTTTCTAGTTTTTCTATATCTTTATAATCATAAAATGTAATTAAATCTCCTTTCCCACCATCTCTACCAGCTCTGCCGGTTTCTTGATAATATCCTTCCAGACTTTTTGGAATATCATGATGAATAACAAATCTAATATCGGGCTTATCTATTCCCATGCCAAAAGCAATTGTAGCAACAATTACATCACAATCTTCCATTAAAAAAGCATCTTGATGTGCAACTCTTTTTTTAGATTCTAGACCAGCGTGATAGGGTAGTGCTTTAACACCATTTATTTGAAGTACTTCGGCAATTTCTTCAACCTTTTTTCTGCTTAAGCAATAAACAATTCCTGACTCTCCTTTTCTTTCATTTACATATTTAATTAATTGTTTGGCAATATCTAATTTTGGTCTAATTTCATAGAATAGGTTATTTCTATTAAAAGAATCTAAGTATAGTTTAGCATTTTCTATTTTTAGATTTTTCATAATATCTAATCTAACTTTTGGAGTTGCAGTTGCAGTAAGAGCAATTACTGGTGCCTCAGCGATATTATTCATTATTTGTCTCAGTTTTCTGTATTCAGGACGAAAATCATGTCCCCATTCAGAAATGCAATGTGCTTCATCTATTGCAAAAAAAGAAACTTTATTATTATTAAAAAAAATTATATTTTCTTCTTTAATAAGTGATTCTGGAGCAACATAAAGGAGTTTTGTTTTACCGTTAGAAATATCTTCTTTAACCTGTATAGTTTGAGTTTTTGATAATGATGAGTTTAGTACATGAGCAATACTATCATCTTCACTAAAACCTCTTAAGGCATCGACTTGGTTTTTCATTAGTGCAATTAGTGGAGAAACAATAATCGCAACCCCATCTGCAAGTAGAGCAGGAAGTTGATAGCACATTGATTTTCCACCACCAGTTGGCATAATAACCATTGAGTCATTTCCTGCTAGTAGGTTAAGTATAATTTCCTCTTGTTTTCCTCTGAAGCTGTTGAAGCCAAAGATTTTTTTTAGATTTTTTTGTAAGAGATCTTTATTAATACTCTTACTTGTTTTTATATTCATCTAAAAGTAATACTTTTGTTTAGGTTACATTATTTACTAAACGAATATACTATTTATTTATCATGAAATCATCAATTCAAATTAAAAAAATTGCTCAAAAAGTAATCAAAATTGAATATAATGCAATTCAAAGTTTATTTGAAAGAATTGATGATAGTTTTGTTAAGGCTGTTGAATTAATAACTAGCTCTAATGGGAGGTTAATTGTAGCTGGAGTTGGTAAGAGTGCTAATATATCAAGTAAATTAGTAGCTACATTTAACTCTACAGGTCAACCATCTGTATTTTTACATGCTTCTGATGCTATTCATGGAGATTTAGGAAATGTTCAAAAGGGTGATGTTATTATCTGTTTGTCAAAAAGTGGTAATACCGTTGAAATTAAATCACTAATATCGAATTTAAATATTTTAGGAAATAAAATTATTTCTATATGTGGTAATCAATCTTCATATTTAGTAAAAAACAGTCATATTAATATTGATGCTACAATTTCTGAGGAAGCTTGTCCGTATGATTTAGCTCCCACATCATCAACTACTGCACAGCTAGTTTTAGGTGATGCCTTAGCAATTTGTCTGCTTGAATATAGGGGGTTTACAAAAGAAGATTTTGCAAGATATCATCCCGGCGGAATGCTTGGAAAGAAATTGAGTTTAAAAGTAGTAGATGTTATAAATGATACAAAGCCATTAGTTTCTATAAAAACTTCTATTAAAGATATAATTATTGAGATTTCTAAAAATAGACTTGGAGCTACAGCAGTAAATGATAAAAACAATCAGATTATAGGTGTAATTACTGATGGAGATCTTAGAAGAGCTTTAGAAAATAATTCAGATTTTACAAAATTAGTTGCAGGTGATATCATGACTATTAATCCTAAGATAGTTAGTGATCAGTCATTAGCATATGATGCTTTTAAGCTTATGAAAAATTTTAATATTACTCAATTAGTTGTTTTAAAAGATGAAATTTATTGTGGTATAATTCATATTCATGATATTATTGAAGAAGGAATTGTTAAATGAGTGATAAAGATTTAGATATGTCATTTTTAGATCATCTAGAAGTACTTAGATGGCATTTAATAAGGTCAGGAGTAGCAATCTTCTTTTTTTCAATCATTGCTTTTATATATAAGGATATTATTTTTGATGTTATTTTACTTGCTCCAAAAGACCCTAATTTTCTAACATATAGAGTTCTTTGTGTAATTTCAAAAAGTTTAGGTATGGGAGATGCATTATGTATTACAGAATCTCCATTTTCTTTGATGAATATTAGTATGTCTGGTCAATTTTCTGCTCATATTACATCATCGTTATATGCTGGTTTTATTATTTCTTTTCCGTATGTTTTTTGGGAATTTTGGAGATTTATAGTTCCAGCTTTAAAAGATGGTGAAACTAAGATGGCTACCGGAGTAGTTTTTTTTAGTTCAGCTCTTTTTATGTTTGGAATTCTATTTGGTTATTTTGTTATAGCCCCATTATCTGTTAATTTTTTAGGATCATATCAAGTTAGTGAAACTGTTGCTAACCAGATTAGTCTCTCTTCTTTTGTTAGTACTGTTACAACTGTAAGTTTTGCGAATGGAATAATTTTTGAATTACCGGTAGTAGTTTATTTTTTAACTAAATTAGGTTTTTTAACTCCTGATTTTATGCGAGTATATAGAAAGCATGCTATGGTTTTAACGCTAATGCTTTCGGCAATAATTACACCTCCAGACATAACATCTCAAGTTTTAGTTTCTTTTCCTTTAATTCTACTATATGAGTTAAGTATTAGAATATCACAGTCAGTTATTTCAAAACAAAAAAATAAATGATTTTAAAAACTAATAATATATTTAAATATTATGCTAAGAAAGCAGTTGTAAAAGGAGTTTCTATTGAAGTTAAGCAAGGTGAGATTGTTGGGTTGCTCGGCCCTAATGGTGCTGGAAAAACAACAACTTTTTATATGATGGTTGGTTTAATTAAGGCTAATAAAGGTTTGGTTTTCCTAAATAATAAGGATATAACATCAGAGCCAATGTATAGAAGAGCACAGATGGGAGTTGGTTATTTACCACAGGAAGCATCTGTATTTAGAAATATGACTGTTGAAGATAATATAAAATCCGTATTAGAAATGACAAACTTTTCAAAAAAGATCCAATTAGAAAAATGTGAACAGTTATTAGAAGAGTTTGGTTTGCAGAAAGTAAGAAAAAATATTGGTGGTCTTCTTTCGGGAGGAGAAAGAAGGAGAACTGAAATTGCTAGGGCTTTAGCCACCGAGCCTAAGTTCATATTATTGGATGAGCCATTTGCAGGAGTTGATCCTATTGCAGTTGAAGATATTCAAAAAATAGTAAAGCAACTTGTCGAAAAAAATATAGGAATATTAATTACAGATCATAATGTTCATGAAACATTGTCAATAACTGATAGAGCATATTTGTTATTTGAAGGATCAGTGCTAAAACAGGGTACTGCAGAGGAATTGGCTTCGGACGAACAAGTTAGGAAATTGTATTTAGGAAGTAACTTTGAGCTTAGAAATAAAACTAAGCTGTCTTAATTGTAAAAGTATACGATTCCATAATTTGATTACAAAGCATTTTCTGGCAAGCAGTATCAACTTTATTATTTGCACTTTCTAAATTCTCAGCTTCTATTTCTAAAGTGACATGTTTTCCAATTCTTACATTTTTAATTTCAGAGAGACCAACATTTCCCATACTTGCACTTACTGCTTTTCCTTGAGGGTCTAAAAGAGATTTTAGAGGCATAACATCAATTTCTGCTTTGAATTTCATATTATAGATTATTTATGATTGATAAAATTATATACAAAGCTACAATAAATGGTATTGCCGCAAAATTAAATAACCATAATAATATTAGTGATGAGCTAATAAGTATTATTCTGATTGTGTTAAGTTTATTTAATATTTTTTCTTGCCTTGTTATTTTTAAAGAGAATAGTTTTATCTTACTAACCATTAAAAAAGATAGTATTACTGAGATTAAGCATAGGGCAATTGAATTATTGTAAAAGGTGTTGTTATTTGCAATTTTAATAAAGGGTATTGCTGAAATAAAAATAGCCACCATTGGAGTTGGAAGCCCAATAAATGAATTCTTTTGATTAGTATCTATGTTAAATATTGCTAATCTTATAGCAGCAAAAACAGTTACTGATAATGCGATTAAAGCAATGGGAGGGAATGGTGTAACGATACTCAAAATTAAATATTCTGTTTTACTACTCTGGTCACATATTAAGTGGAATAAAATTATAGAAGGAGCTAAGCCTGATGTTACTAAATCAGCCATGCTGTCAAGTTGAAGGCCAAATTCATTTTCTACTTTTAAAACTCTTGCAAAGAATCCATCAAAAAAATCTAAAAATATTCCTATAAAAATAAATATAGCAGCAATAGTAAGTTGGTTATTAAAAGAATAAATTATTGATAGTATTCCACAAAAAAGATTAGAAAGTGTTATAAAATTTGGGATATTTCTTTTAAGAGTATTCATTTCAGCAAAAATATGATAATATTTGTAAAAGATATGAAAAACTATATTCTGTGCTTTCTTTCCGCTTTGCTTTTTAGTTGCGCTTGGCCAGTAGTTGGCTTTGTGCCATTAATTTTTTTCGCTTTTGTACCTCTTTTTGCTCTAGCAAGAAATTTGCAAAAGAATGCCAAACCAAATTTAAATAAGACATTTTTTTTCTACTCATTTTTAGTTTTTTTAATATTTAATATAGCATCAACTTATTGGATTTACTATGCTACTTTATTTGGAGCTATAATGGCGTTTTTTATTAATTCCTTATTAATGTCTCTTGTAATGCTTCTTTTTATAAGAGCTAATTCCCTATTGTCAAAAAGACTAGCATATCTATCATTTATAGTTTTTTGGTTATCTATGGAATACCTGCATCTAAATTGGGATCTTTCATGGCCATGGCTTACAATTGGGAATTGTTTTGCTGAGGATTTATCTTTAATTCATTGGTATCAATATACAGGTGTTCTCGGTGGCACACTATGGGTACTTATTATTAATATTTTAATATTTGAAGTTTTTGATAATAACAATAAAGTTAAGAACTCTATTATACTAGCTCTAACTATTTTAGCTCCTTTTTTATTATCTAAATATTTAACTCTTACAGTTAATAATGATCAAATAGATACTATGAATGTTGTTATTGTTCAGCCTAACATTGATCCTTATTATGAAAAATTTAATGTTAGTTACATACAGCAGCTTAATGAATTTATCGAGTTAGCAAAAACAAAAATTGATTCTAATACAGATCTTTTAGTTGGACCAGAGACTGCATTACAGGAGAGTCTTTGGGAATCAAAATTGAATTATTCAAATAGTATACAACTACTTAAACAACTTCAAGATGATTTTCCTAAACTTAATATTCTTGTTGGTGCAACAACTTACAAGCTCTTTGAATCTAATAGTGACAAAAGTTCAACTGCTCGTCAAATTAAGAATGAGGATCTTTGGTATGATGCTTATAACTCTGCAATTTTCATATCAAAAAATAATGAAATTTCTATTTATCATAAGACTAAATTAGTTCCTGGAGCTGAAAAAATCCCTTTTCCTTTAATATTAAATAATATTTCAGCACTTTCAGTTGATTTAGGAGGTGTTAGTGGATCTTTAGGAAGTGATAATACTATAACTACTTTTAATACAAATACTAAAGAAGTATTACCTTTAATATGTTATGAATCGATTTATGGTGATTTAAATACATCCAAAAATTTTGATTTAATGTGTATTATAACAAATGATGGGTGGTGGAAAAAAACTTCTGGATATAAGCAGCATTTCAGTTATGCTAAATTACGAGCTATTGAGCAAAAAAGATCTATTATTAGATGTGCAAATACAGGTATTTCAGGTGTAATTAATTATAAAGGAGAAGTAATAGATACTATAGTTTGGGATGAGAAAAAAGCTATTTCATCACAAGTATCCTTGTGTAAGGAAATCACATTTTACAATCAATTTGGTGATTATATAGGAAGAATAGCTTCTTTTGTAGCCTGTATTTTTCTTTTGATGATATTTGTTAAATCAAAAGTTTCATAATATTTTTACTCTTCAATAGGTGGTGCAGGAGGAATTTCATCTGTAATAAGTGTATCTATAAATACTTTCCCATCTTCTAATTGTATAACTATAATATTTGTATCACATAGGCCTTTTGCTAATGCTGCCATACCTTTATTTGGATCAGATATATTAAATGCAGAAGCTTCTTGAGCTTGATGGTCATGATCTAAGTTAAACTCACTATTTAAATCAGATGAAGTATCACTAATGTTGTATTCTACTACAGTATTGTTTAATGAATTTAGTACTAATAAAACTATTACTAATACTCCTAGTCCCCATGTAAGTGGTGTTTCTATGTTTTTCATAATTTATTTTAAATTAGTTATATCGCTAATTTAGTAAAATTATTTAAGATTCTCTGGTATTAAACAGACAGGTATTGGAAGTATCTTATGCTTATTTGCTTTATTTAGCTTTTTATAAATCGTTAAAACTTTTTGCTCTCTTTTAGATAAATTTTTATTTAAGTTATCTAAATTCATTGCCCATTCTAGCTCTTTGTATGTTGCGCCAATTTGATCTTCATCTGTTTTTTCATTATCCCATAATCCATCAGTGGGCGGAGCTATTAAAATATCATTAATGATATTTAATTCTTTTGACAGTGTAAAAACCTCTGTTTTTAAAAGATCAGCAATTGGACTAAGGTCAACACCACCATCTCCATATTTAGTGAAAAAACCAATACCAAAATCCTCTACTTTATTACCTGTCCCAGCAACTAGATAATTATTAATCTGCGCAAAATAGTATAAGCTAGTCATTCTTAATCGAGATCTTGTATTAGCAAGAGCAAGAGAATTATCATTATTATCATTTGTTTGATTTTTGAAATTATCAAATACACTTGTTAGATTAAATTCTATACTACTAACATTATTATATTTTTCTTTTAACCAAGCAATATGTTTTTTTCCTCTTAGTATTTCTTTTTTATTTTGATGAATTGGCATTTCAATACACAGAAGGGGTAGCCTAGTTTCTGCAATCAATGTTGATGTAAGAGCAGAATCAATACCACCAGAAATTCCAATAACAAATCCTTTTGTTTTAGATTCTTTGTTGTATTGGAGAATCCACTCTTTTATATATTTAATAACTTCTTTTGTTCTCATAATCTACTTACAAATGTAAGGGATTATTATCTTTGTTTATATGAAATTCTTTTTTCCTTTTCTTCTTCTTTTATTATGTTCCTGTGAGATTAATAACACAGATATTAATAGTGATTTAGAAATTTATCGTTTTGAAAATTCTCTTTTTAATTCTACAAAATTAGATTTTATTGAAAACAAACAAAGATGGGATAGTGAGTTGGGTGATTTTTCTAACTCTTATTATCGTTTTGTAACAGGATTTAGTAATAGCTCTGACAGCCTAATAAAAAATCAATTATTATCATTTATTAATAATGACGATATGAGACAGGTTTATGATACAATTTTATATCAATTTAATGATCTTTCTAATATTAAAAATCAACTTGATTTTGCTTTTAATAAAAATTCACTATTTTTTACTAGTCATCCTAAGCCTAAAATAATTACAATGTTTAGTGGTTTTAATTATGGTGTTATTATACAGGATTCTTTGATTGCGATTGGTTTAGACTTTTATCTTGGTAAGAACTGTGTCTTTTATGATAGACTTGGTGATGCTGAATATTTAAAGTTTCAGAAACAAAAAAAATTCATGCTTCCAAATATTATGGAGGCTTGGTTTGATAGTTTTTTTAATGGTTTTAATAATAGTAATGATTTTTTAGCCAATATGATCTATAAAGGCAAAATAATGTATCTTTTGTCAAGAGTATTGCCTGAAAGATCATTAGAGGATAGGTTGCGTTTTAGTAAACAAGAATTAAGTTGGTGTATTAGAAATGAATCCTTAATTTGGAAATACTTTATTGAAAATAATTTACTATTTTCTAATAGAGAAAAAGAATACAGATCCTATTTGAATTACGGCCCTTTTTCTAAAGGAATGACAAAAGATTCTCCATCAAGAATTGCATATTTTATAGGTGCTCAAATAATTGATCGTTACATGAGTATAAATAGTGATGTTAGCTTAAATGATTTAATGTTACAAACCGATCATATGACAATATTAAATAATTCAAAATATAAACCTTAAAAATGAAAAAAATATTAAAATTTGAAGTTGAATTAGACGAAAATAATCTTCCAGACAACATTCAAATGGTTGGAGATCAAGTTTCAGATGATGAGATAAATTTAAAGGCTCTAATGATAGCAGCTTGGGATTCTCATAAGAAAGAAACTCTAAGAGTAGATATTTGGACAAAAGATATGCCTGTTAATGATATGTTTATATTGTATCATCAAAATATGATGGGAATGGCAACCTCATTAGAAAAATCTACTGGTGAGGTAAAATTAGCAGAAGCATTAAAAGATTATTGTGCCTTTTTTGCTGAAAAAACTAAGATTATTGGTTGATTTTAAACTGTTTGTTTAATTCCTCAACATATTTTACAAATTCTGTAAGGCCAGTTTTTTTAATAGATGATGTTGTAAAAATTTCTGGAAGAGACTCCCATTCCTTTAACATTTCTTCTTTAAATTTTACTGTATTTTTTGATAAAACATTTTTGCCTATTTTATCTGATTTTGTGAAGATTATCGAAAAAGGAATTTCATTCTCAGCTAGCCATTCCATAAAATCCTTGTCAATACTTTGTAGACTGTGTCGAATATCAATTAATACAAAAAGACACATTAAGTTTTTTCTATTAATTAAATAATCACTAATCATTTTGTGAAATTTAGCTCGTATTACCTTAGATGTTTTTGCATAACCATATCCAGGAAGATCTACTAAAAACCAATTGTCATTAATTATGAAATGATTTATAAGCTGAGTTTTTCCTGGTGTTCCTGATATTTTAGCAAGTGATTTTTGATTTGCCAGTGCATTAATTAAGCTTGATTTACCGACATTTGATCTGCCGATAAAAGCATATTCTGCTTTATCTGCTTTAGGACAGAGTTTGTAATCGGTATTACTAATAACAAATGAGGCCTGCTTGATATTCATTTTTTAGATATCCTGCATCCAATTCATTACTATTTTGCTGAACTCTTTAGGGTGTTCCCACATTGGTGCATGTCCACAATTATCTACCCAAAAAAGATCAGATTTAGGTAATAATGCATGAAATTCTTCCGCTACATGTGGAGGNGTTACTTTATCATATTTNCCCCAAATTAAGCATGTAGGTATATTTAGTGTAGGCAGGTCTTCAGCCATATTGTGTCTAATTGCTGATTTTGCAAATGCAAGTAGTCTAACAACAGATTCTCGTTTATTAGCAATATCAAAAACTCTATCTACTAAATCTTTAGTTGCTACTTCAGGATCATAAAAAACTTCTTCAGTTTTACGTTTTATATAATCATAATCACCTCTTCTTGGAAATGTATCCCCCATAGAGCTTTCGTATAATCCTGAACTTCCAGTAAGAAGAAGTGAGTTCACTTTTCCTGGATGTAGTTTTGTGAAGATTAATCCAATGTGTCCACCCATAGAATTTCCAAGTAATGATGCTTTTTCTATTCCAAGATGATTCATAAACTTGAGAAGGTATTCAGCTTTACTTTTTACAGAGCATTTTAAGAATGGAGTTTCAAATAATTTTAGATCTAATCCATAAACTTTATAATCATTAGAAATAAAGTCAACCATATCGCCAAAATTCTCAACCCCACCCATTAATCCATGTAAAAGAATTATTGGTTTTCCTTTACCTTTTTCTAAATAAGTGAAGCCTCCAGAATGATTAACCATTAAGTTATACTTTTTATAAATACAAATTAACAAAAATTAAAATTAAAGACATCATCTACTAGTCAATCATTGTTTATTTGATTGGTGGTGAAAGTTATCAACAAAGTGGGGTTAAGTGGTAAATAGTGGGGTAATTTAGTATATTTACACTTATGATAAGCATCTTAGGTACATATGAGTGTAAAGCAGATACAAAAGGAAGGATTATGCTTCCTTCAGGGCTGAAAAAACAGATTTTACCAGTTTTGAATGATGACTTTGTTGTTAAGCGAAGCGTATTTAACAAATGCTTAGAAATTCATCCTATGTCAGAATGGGAGAAAATTGTAAATCAAGTTAATAAGTTAAATCGTTTTGTAAAGAAGAATAATGACTTTATAAGATCTTATATGTCTGGTTTGAAAATAGTAAGTGTAGATAGTTCTTCGAGGTTGTTAATTCCAAAAGACCTTATAAAATTTGCGGGTCTTGAAAAGGAAATAGTCCTCTCTTCTTCAGTAAATATCATTGAGGTTTGGGATAAAGTTGAATATGAAAATTCAGTTTCCAAATCTTTAGAAAATTTTGGAGATTTAGCAGAAGATGTCATGGGTGATAATAGTTATTTAGACACTGATGAACTACCATAAGCCTGTTTTGTTAAATGAATGTGTTAAAGGCTTAAATATTAAGCCAGAAGGTATTTATGTAGACGCGACATTTGGAGGNGGAGGGCACTCAAGAGAAATAATTAAACATCTCAAATCTGGCAAATTATTTGCATTTGATCAAGATAATGATGCTATGAAGAATAAAATTAATCATAATAACTTTAAATTAATTAAGGCGAATTTTAGATATATAAAGAATTTCCTAAAATTAGAAGGGATTAGTAAAATCGATGGTCTTTTAGCAGATCTTGGAGTCTCTTCACATCAATTTGATGTTCCTGAAAGAGGCTTTACCTATCGTTCAGACTCACAGCTAGATATGAGAATGAATTCAGATTCAGTATTAAATGCAAAAGATATTATTAATTCATATTCAGAAGCAGATCTTGCAGAATTACTTTATAGATATGGAGATATTGGCCAATCAAGAAAAATTGCAAAAAAAATAATTATTTCTAGAGAGGAGAAATACATCNAAACTTCTTATGATTTAATTGATGCACTTGATGGTTTATTTTCTGAAAAATATAAGAATAAATTTTTATCAAGAATTTTTCAAGCTATTAGAATTGAAGTTAACGANGAAATTAATTCTTTAAAAGAACTTCTTAANGATGCTGTTAGTTTGTTAAATCCTGATGGAAGGTTAGTACTGATCTCATATCATTCATTAGAAGATAGGCTTGCTAAGAATCTAATCAATAAAGGAAATATTGAGGGTGTTGAGCAAAAAGATTTTTTTGGAAAAATACATAAAGATTTAAATAAAGTAAATAAGAAAGTCATTATACCTAGCGAAGAAGAGAGTCTTTTGAATTCAAGAGCTCGTAGTGCAAAATTAAGAATAGCAGAAAAAATATAGATGAAAAAAAACAACTCAAAATCTACTATTCTATCAATTTTAAAAGGTGACTTCTTTTCTAAGAAAAAAAACCTACAATACATCCCTTTTTTATTTTTAGTTGTTTCTCTTCTTTTAATAAATATTAGTCTTTCTTTTNATGCAGAANAATTATTAAAAAAATCTATAAAGTTAGAATATGAAGTAGCTGATTTAAGATTGCGNTATATAACTACAAAATCTCAATTAATGAGTGTGTATCAAAGATCAGCTATCGAAACNATGGTTGCTGATCAAGCTTTATATACATCATTAAATCCTCCTTANATAATAGATGAANATGAAAAGTAATATTAATCTAAGAGTNATAATATTATATCTTTCTGTTTGTGCTATTTCACTTATTATTATATCCAAGATTCTTGTAGTACAGAGATTAGATAGTGATCTTAGCTCAGTAAATATTCCGAAATTTTTTGATATTCAAGCTTCTAGGGGAAATATTTTTTCAGACGATGGATCTTTGTTAGCTATTTCTATGCCTTTATATAATGTTTATTTAGATTTGAGTGTAATAGATAGTGAATTATTTGATTCTAAGGTTAAGCTGTTGTCAAATTCTCTTGCTTCATTATTTAAGGATAAAAGTTCAAAGGAATATGAAGCTTATCTTCGAGAATCTCGAGCTAAAAAAAACAATAAGTATATAAAGTTAAAATCTAAAGTTACTCATAATGATTTAACTGCTTTAAAGAATTTTTCAATTTTAAAACTTGGAAGAAATAAAGGTGGTTTAATTGCTGAACAAAGACCAAATAGAGAAAATCCATTTGGAGTGTTGGCAAAAAGAACTATTGGTTTATTAAGAGAATCAAATCCAATTGGAATTGAGCGCGCTTATAATAAAACATTGTCAGGAACAGATGGTGTGCAATTAAAACAGAGAATAGGCAAAAGTTTTTGGCGTAATGAGGAATCTCAATATAATGAATTACCAGTGGCAGGCAATGATATTGTTACAACTATAAATATTGATATGCAGGATGTTGCTGAAAATGCTCTTAGCAACGCATTACTTTTTCATGATGCAGATTGGGGCACTGTAGTTCTTATGGAAGTAGAATCAGGCAATATTAAGGTTATAGCTAATCTTAAAAATACTAACGGAGAATTAGATGAATATTATAATCATGCAATAGCTGAACATTCTGAGCCTGGATCAACGTTTAAACTAGCTTCTGTTTTAGCTGGGCTAGAAGATGGTTTCTTTAAGTTAACAGATTCAGTTGACACAGAAGATGGTACTCATAGATTTTATAATGAAATAATGAGAGATTCAAAAAAAGGTGGTTATGGTAAAATAACAATTGGAGAAGCTTTTGTTAAATCATCAAACGTTGGTATTTCTAAAATAACAGATAAATATTATAGAAAAAACCCAAGTACTTTTATAGATAGAATATATAAAATGGGTCTTTGTACTCCTTTAGATTTAGAACTACCTTATCCCAATAGTCTATTAATTAAAAAACCCGGAACCAAAGCCTGGTCAGGAGTAACCCTGCCGTGGATGTCAATAGGTTATTCATTAAGACTAACTCCAATTCATATGCTAACTTTTTATAATGCTATAGCTAATAATGGTGTAATGGTGATGCCATTATTTACAACATCAATTTTGAAAGACGGTAAAAAAATTTCAACTAATAATAAAAAAATTATTAATCCAGCAGTGTGTTCAAAATCTTCAATTGATCAAATTATTCCTTATTTAATTGATGTTGTTGATAATGGAACAGCGAAATCTATTCGCAATAAAAATTATAAGATAGCAGGTAAAACAGGTACAACATTATTAGCGTATGGTAATAAGGAAGAGAAAAAAAACAAACAATATCAAGCTTCATTTGTTGGTTTTTTTCCTGCAAAAAATCCAAAATATTCATGTATTGTAGTTGTTAATAATCCCAAAGAAAATGGTTTTTATGGTGGTAATGTTGCTGCCCCAATCTTCAAAGAAATTTCTGATAAAATTTATGCATCTGATGTTTTGTTGCATAAACCAATAGATCATCAGGATGTTAATAATGATGTTCCAAGATTAAAACAAGGTAAAACTATTGATGCTAATAATATTTTGACAGCTCTATCAATTAATCATGAATCAACTTCTTCTAAATGGATGATACCTGAAATAGCAAATAATAAAATTACTTTAAGTACGAGAAGTATTGAAAAAGATTTTGCAAAAGGTATAATGCCAAATTTATATGGAATGGGGTTAATGGATGCTATCTATCTTTTAGAAAATGCTGGATTAAAAGTTGATTTTAATGGTAAGGGTAGTGTAACGAATCAATCAATTAAAAAAGGAGATCTATTGTCTAATGAGTATAAAATAAACCTTGAAGCATCATTATGATTTTAGATACATTACTACATAATGTTGATATTGTTGAATCCATTGGTGATTTAAATATCAATATTGAGAAGATTCATTTTGACTCTAGAAAGATTAACAATAATGATGTATTTGTTGCTTTAATTGGATTAGAAGATGATGGGCATGACTATATTGAACAAGCAATTTCTTCTGGAGCAAAAGTTATATTATGTGTTAATAAACCTAAAGATATAGTAGCAAATATAGTTTATGTTATTGTTGACAATAGTCATAAGGCATTAGCAGTCATGTCGAGTAATTATTTTGATAACCCATCAGGCAAATTAAAATTAATAGGAGTAACAGGAACAAATGGAAAAACCTCTGTCGTAAACCTTCTCCACCAACTTTTTACATTATTGAATTATAAATGTGGATTGATATCTACAATTGAAAACATTAATGTTAATCAAAAAATAANAAGTAGTCATACAACGCCGGATCCGTTACAAATCAATTTGCTTTTATCTCAAATGGTGGCAAGTGGTTGTGAATATTGTTTTATGGAGGTTAGTTCTCATGCTCTTAGTCAAAAAAGAGTTGATTATTTAAATTTTGCACTTGGTACTTTTACAAATATCTCTCACGATCATCTAGATTATCATAAAAGTTTCGAGAGCTATTTAAATGCGAAGAAATCTTTTTTTGATAATTTAAATAATACTGCTTTTTCTTTAGTGAATAATGATGATAAACATGCGTTAATTATGCTACAGAATTCTAAAGCTATAAGGCATACCTTTTCATTAAAAAAAGTTTCTGATTTCAAATGTAAAATTATTGAAAATGATTTTGATGGAATGTTATTACATATAGACAATAATGATGTTTGGGTCAAATTAGTAGGAGAGTTTAATGCTTATAATCTTTTAGCAGTTTATTCGATTGCAAAATTATTTAAACATAGTACTAAAGATATTTTAATAGCAATTAGTATGTTAAATCCTGCAGAAGGAAGATTTCAATCCTTTANATCTAGTACTGGAATTGTTGCTGTTTTAGATTATGCTCATACTGATGATGCATTAAAAAATGTCTTATCTACAATTAACTCTATAAGAAAAAAGAATCAAAAAATAATCACTGTTTTTGGTTGTGGTGGAGATAGAGACAGACTAAAAAGGCCTAAAATGACTTCTGTAGCTTGTAAGTTAAGTTCTCAGGTAATTTTAACTTCTGATAATCCAAGATCTGAAGATATTGCGAAAATTATTTTAGATATGACATCAGAGTTGGACGATGAATATTTAAAAAGAACTATTATAATTCATAATCGGAAACAAGCTATTAAAACAGCTTTTGCATTAGCCCAAAATAGTGATATCGTATTAATTGCTGGTAAAGGCCATGAAAAATACCAAGAAATTGAAGGNGAAAAAAATCCTTTTGATGATAAAGAGGAAATTTTAAAATTATTAAACCTAAACTAATGTTATATTATTTATTTGAATTTTTAGAAAGTACTTATAATTTACCTGGAGCAGGTGTTTTTCAATATATATCTTTTAGAGCAGCATTAGCTATAATAACTTCCTTGTTAGTAAGTATGGTTTTTGGTGGTAGGATAATTGCATTAATTCGACATCTCCAAATAGGTGAAGAGGTGAGGAAATTAGGCTTGAAAGGAGAGGAAAATAAATCAGGAACCCCTACAATGGGAGGATTGATTATTTTATCAGCTATACTTATACCTACACTTTTATTTGCCAGATTAGATAATATCTATATACAGATAATGCTCGTATCAACAATATGGTTAGGTATTATTGGATTTATTGATGATTATATAAAAGTTTTTAAGAAAGACAAAGATGGTTTGGCGGGCAAGTTTAAAATTCTTGGACAGATTGGATTAGGCTTAATAGTAGGTTTAGTTATGGTGTTTCATTCTGATATTGTTGTTAAAGAAAAAATTGTTGCTACAGATGTTGAGGGTGTTTATAAGTTTTCTGAAATCGCAGATAAATCATCTAAAACTACAATCCCTTTTTTAAAAAATAATGAATTTAATTATCATTCTTTAACTTCTTGGATGGGGGATGATATGAGTAAGTATTCATGGATAATATTTCTATTAGTAGTAGTTTTTGTTATTACTGCTGTTTCAAATGGTGCTAATATGACAGATGGTTTAGATGGTTTAGCTACTGGAGTATCAGCAATAATTGGCGCAACTTTAGTGCTTTTCTGCTATGTTTCAGGAAATATTATTGCTGCAGATTATCTAAATATCATGTATATTCCAAATAGCGGTGAGCTGGTGATATACATGTCTGCATTTGTAGGTTCATGCGTTGGTTTTATGTGGTATAATTCATTTCCAGCTCAGGTTTTTATGGGTGATACTGGAAGCCTCTCATTAGGAGGGATTATTGCAGTTGTAGCGATTTTAATAAGAAAAGAATTATTGATTCCTATTTTATGTGGTGTATTTTTAATTGAAAACTTATCAGTGATATTACAAGTTGGATATTTTAAGTATTCTAAAAAGAAATATGGTATTGGCAGAAGAATTTTTAAAATGGCTCCATTACATCATCATTTTCAAAAATCAGGTCTTCATGAAAGTAAGATTGTAACTAGATTTTGGATAGTTGGGATTATGCTCGCTATTATAACAATTGTAACATTAAAATTAAGATAAGTGAATCAGAGATTAACAATTTTAGGTTCTGGTATTAGTGGATTTGGTGCTGCTATTTTAGCATCAAAATATAATTATAAAGTGTTTGTTTCTGATAATAAATCTATCAAGGATAGTGAAAAATCTTTATTTGATAAACATGATATTCTTTGGGAGGAAAATGGACACACTTTTAATAAAATACTTGACTCAGATTTAATTGTTAAAAGCCCAGGTATTCCAAATAACTCTAAAATAATTACAAAGATTATTGAAAATAATATTCAAATTTTTTCTGAAATAGAATTTGCGTCAAAATATACTAAGGCAAAGATTATTGCTGTAACTGGTACTAATGGCAAGACTACAACATCTATGATTTTAGCAAAAATTTTAAAAGACGCTGGTTGTGATGTTTTACTAGCTGGAAACATAGGATATAGTTTTTCGTATGCCCTTTCAAAAAAAGATTATGATTATGTTGTACTAGAAGTTAGTAGCTTTCAACTTGATAACATTATTGATTTTAAGCCTTTTATTTCAGTATTGTTAAATATAACTCCTGACCATTTAGATAGATATAAAGGTGATTTCTCTAAATATATAAACGCTAAACATAAGATTACATTAAATCAAAACCATAATGATTACATCATTTATAATTATGATGATGAATCAGTAAGATCTATAAAAACACAAGCAAAAAAAATACCTATATCATTATTTAGTACACTCAAAGATGATGCGGGTTTTTATAAAAATAATAAAATTAGTATTAATCTAAATAATAGTAAAATGACAATAAATAAACTTGCATTACAGGGAAAACATAATATTTTTAACTCAATGGCAGCCGCTATGGCTGCTAGAGTATTTGAAGTTTCTGATGATCTAATTAGACAATCATTAATTGATTTTGAAAATGTAGAACATAGACTTGAATATGTATTAAAAGTACATGGTATTGATTTTATTAATGATTCTAAAGCTACAAATGTTAATGCTGCGTGGTATGCGGTTGAGAGTATGACAAAGCCATTTGTTTGGATTGTAGGTGGTGAGGATAAGGGAAATGATTATTCAGCATTAAAAAAAGTAGTAAAAGAAAAAAAGCTCAAAGCAATTGTTTGCTTAGGTATTAATAATGATAAGATTTTAGAATCATTTAAAAATGAAGTTGATGTTATAGTACAAGCAAACGATATGCAAGATGCAGTAGAGAAATCATATGCTCTTGCTGAATCTGGAGAGTCAGTATTATTATCTCCAGCATGNGCAAGTTTTGATCTTTATGAGAATTTTGAGCATAGAGGNAGTGAATTTAAGAAAAAAGTAAGAGGGTTATAATCTAGTGATTGATATAATTAAAAATATTACTCTAAGAGGAGATAAAGTTATATGGGGAGTTGTTTTAACCTTGTGTTTATTTTCAGTTTTGCTTGTATTTAGTACTGCAGGCTGGAAATTTTTATTTGGCCATTTAGTGAAACTTTTTGTTGGTCTATTTTTTCTTTATCAAGTTCATAATATTAAATTTAAATACTTTGCAAAAATTGGAGTTTTTGGATTTGTCTTAAGTATCTTATTTCTAATTTTAGTCTTTATTATTGGAGTTAGTGTAAATGGAGCTTCAAGATGGTTATCTATTGCAGGTTTTCAGTTTCAGCCTTCAGATATTGCGAAATTATCTATTCTGTTATTTATGGCTCGACAGTTAAGTAAGTATAGAAAAGAAATTAAAGAATTTAAATATTTATTTTTATATGTTCTCGCACCTTTAATAGTAATATGTGCTTTAATTTTACCAAATAATTTCTCTACAGCTTCATTAGTTTTTCTAAATGGTTTGGTACTTATGTTTATTGCTAAAGTTAGCATGAAGCATATTTCTTCTATAATTGGTATTGGATTTTTAAGTGTCTTATTAATTTATAGTATTGCAAAATTTAATCCCGAAATATCAAGTAAAATAATGCCTAGATCTGCTACGTGGGTTAGTCGTGTAGATAGTTATTTTAATACAGATAAGGATAGGGGGTTAAATCAAGATTACCAACAGCAACAAGCTTTAGTTGCTATATATAATGGTGGTTTTTCAGGCATGGGTCCAGGAAAAAGTACACAACGAAATATATTACCTTATTCATCATCTGACTTTATTTTCGCAATAATGGTAGAAGAATATGGGCTGATATTAGGTGCTGTTTTACCTATTCTTTTATATTTAATTTTATTTTACCGTGCTTTAAGAATTTCATCAAATATTACAAGTGTTTTTGGTAGTTTGGTATGCGTAGGTCTTATGTTTAGTTTAGTATTTCAGGCATTAATTAACATGTTAGTTTCAGTTGGGGTTTTGCCAGTTACTGGCCAGACATTACCCTTAATTAGCATGGGAGGGACATCAATTTTATTTACATGTATCACAATTGGAATTATTTTAAGTGTTAGTAATGATTCAACAGATAGAGAATATGAAACAGCTTAAAGTTATAATTAGTGGAGGAGGTTCAGGAGGACATATTTTTCCTGCTCTTGCAATTGCNAAATCATTAGAACAGAAAGTTCCAAATGTTGAACTTTTATTTGTTGGTGCTATAAACAAGATGGAAATGGAAAAAATACCAAATGCTGGTTATAATATTAAAGGCTTATGGATTAGCGGCATCCAAAGACGTTTAACTTATTTAAATTTAATTTTTCCATTTAAATTAATACATAGCTTAATATCATCTATAATTATTATTAATAGGTTTAAGCCAGATTTAGTTATTGGTACTGGTGGATTTGCTAGCGGCCCTCTTTTATATATTGCTGCAAAAAACAATCTACCTACAATTATACAAGAGCAAAACTCGTATGCTGGAATTACAAATAAATTATTGTCAAAATATGTAAAAAAAGTCTGCGTAGCATATCATAAAATGGATAAGTTCTTTCCAAAAGATAAGATTGTTTTTACGGGTAATCCAATTAGAGAAAGTATTGTAAATTATCAAGCTATTAAAGATATTTCGATTAAGATGTTGAATTTAAATAGTAATCAATCTACTGTACTAGTAATTGGAGGTAGTTTAGGTGCTAGNACTATTAATGTTTCAATACTTAATGGATTAGATGTGTTTAAAAGCAATAAGTTAAATCTTATTTGGCAAACAGGTAAAGANTTTTCAGATAAAGCCTCTTTTGCAGTTAAGAAAATAAAGACTAAGGGTATTACTACATATTCATTTATAAAAGAAATTGATTTAGCTTATAAGGCAGCAGATATTATTATTTCTAGAGCTGGTGCAATCGCAATATCCGAACTCTGTAGTATTGGTAAGCCAGTGATATTAATACCATCGCCAAATGTTGCTGAAAATCATCAGTTTAAAAATGCACAATCACTAGTTAATAAAAATGCTGCATTGCTGGTAAATGATGCAGATTCAAATGATAAACTTGTAGAGACTATTATTAGTTTATATAAAGATGATGATCTTAAAGAGAAATTAAGTATAAATATTAAAAAAATGGAAGTTAAAAATTCTGCTTCAATAATTTCAAAGCAAGCATTAGACTTATTAAAAAAATGAATATAAAATCATTTACGCATATTTATCTTCTAGGAATTGGTGGTATTGGTATGAGTGCTTTAGCAAGATATTTTATGTCTCAGAATAAAAAAGTTTATGGTTATGATAAGATAAAATCTGATTTAACATTAAACTTAGAAGGTGAAGGAATTGATATTAGTTATAGTGATAATGTTAATACTATTCCCTCAATTTTTTATACTGATGATATAAGTCATCAATTGGTTATTTATAGTTCTGCAATTAGTGATAATAGAATATATGATTACTTTAGTAATAATAGTTTTAATATTTGTAAAAGNGCTCAAGCATTAGGATTAATTAGTCAACATTTTTATACTATTGCTATTGCTGGTACTCATGGAAAAACTACAACCTCTATTATGCTTGCACATATTTTAAAGCANGCAAATGTTGATTGTACTGCTTTTATGGGTGGAATAAGTCAGAATTATAATACTAATTTTTTATTATCTAATGAAAATAATTATATGGTTGTTGAGGCTGATGAATACGATCGTTCTTTTTTGTATTTAAATCCAAACATAGCTATTATTACCTCATTAGATTCTGATCATTTAGACATTTATGGTAATTATGATGAACTTATCAGTTCTTTTAAAAAATTTGCTTCTCAAGTGAAAGATGATGGATGTTTAATAATAGAAGAAAGTATATCAGAACATTTTTCTTCTCCAAAACGTGGTGAACTTTATACTTATTCTAACTCAGAAAAATCTGATTATTATTTTAAGGATGTTACTCAAAAAATTAATAAAGTTGAGTTTAGTTTTGGTAGAAAAGATTTAAATTTTGATAATAATAAAAAATTAAATAATGTAGTGTTATCAATGCCAGGAGAACATAATATAAGTAATGCTTTAGCTGCTATAGCAGCAAGCTCATGCTTAAATATTAATGATAATGTTATCACTAAAGCTATATCCTCATTTAATGGTGTTAAACGAAGATTTGATGTGCACTTATGTACAGATAATAAAGTTTTCATTGATGATTATGCTCATCATCCAAAAGAAGTTCTTTCAACTATAAAAACAGTAAAACATTTATATCCTCAAAGATTACTGACAGTTGTATTTCAACCACACTTGTATTCAAGGACACAGGATTTTGCTAGTGAATTTGCCGATGCTTTATCATTAGTAGATAATTTGATTATTTTAGATATTTATCCAGCTCGGGAAGTTCCAATTACTGGAGTTAATTCAGAAATGCTCTTGAACTTATGTAGTAATTTTTCAAAAATTACATGCAAGAAAGATGATTTAGTTTCTGTTTTAAGAAATCATGATTTAGATATTTTATTAACTCTAGGTGCAGGAGATATTTCAGATTTAATTAATCCAATTAAAGAAATATTAATATGATAAAAAAACTTATTGTAATATTTCAATTTCTTGTCATTTGTACATTATTTGTGAGTCTATTATCCTTTACACTTAAAAGTGAGAATTTAGAAAGTCAAGCTTTAAATTTAATAAAAATTGAAAGTTTGCAGAATAGATTTGTTAGTGTAGATAATGTAGTAAATATTTTAAGTAAAGAAGGCTTAGTTTATGAGAATCAAGAAGTCTTTGATATTAAATCTATTGAATCAGTTATTATGAGTCAACCTCAAATTAAAGAAGCAGAAGTTTTTTTAAATCTTAATGGATTAGTTGACGTAATTGTTGAAGAAAAAAAACCAATTCTTAGAGTCTTTGAATCAAGTGATAGCTATTATTTAGATGAAGATTGTCAAATAATGCCATTATCTGATTTGTATACATCTCGAAATTTAATTGCTAGTGGTGATTTGAATAGTTTTAATACTGAAGATATTTGCAAACTTTCTAAATATATTGAATCTGATAAATTTTTAAAATCTTTGATTTCTCAAATTTATTTTGAAAAAAATAATATAATATTAGTTACTAGAATTCAAAATCATGAAATTAATATTGGTGATTTAGATTTTATTGAACTTAAGTTTGATAATTTATTGTGTTTTTACAATAATGTTATTGATTTCAAAGGTTGGAATTATTACAAGTCAATTAATTTAAAATATACAGATCAAATAATTTGCTCAAAAAAATAAATTATGGAAAAAAATAGTATTAATTCTTCAGATATTATTGTTGGTTTAGATATAGGGACAACTAAAGTTTCAATTATTATTGGAAGAAAAAATCAATATGATAAAATTGAAATTCTTGCTACTGGAAAAGCTGTTTCAAGTGGTGTCTCAAGAGGGATTGTTTCTAATATTGATAAAACTGTTTCATCTATTAAGTTAGCGCTCGAGGAAGCGGAGAAAAAAATAAATATTAAGATTAAGGATGTTTTTGTTGGTATTGCTGGACAACATATAAAAAGTCTTCAGCATAGAGGTGAGATAGTACGTGATAATGTTAATATTGAGATAGCTCAAGGAGATATAGATAAGTTAAAAGAGAATATGTTTAAGTTAATCACTATTCCTGGTGAAGAAGTAATTCATGTTATACCACAGGAATACACAGTTGATGGAGAAGATGGAATACAAGACCCCAAGGGTATGGCAGGAGTTAAACTTGAAGCTAATTTTCATGTTATAACTGCTCAAGTTGGAGCTGTTAGAAATATTATGAGATGTGTTGAAAAGGCTGGCTTAAATCCAAAAGAATTAATACTTGAACCTTTTGCCTCTGCTGTTGCTACTTTAGATGAGGATGAGCTAAGAGAGGGAGTAGCTTTAGTTGATATTGGAGGTGGAACAACTGATGTTGCAATTTTCTTAGATAAAATTATCAGACATACTGCTGTTATTCCTTTTGGTGGTAATATTGTTACTAAAGATATTAAAACAGGTCTTGCAATATTAGATAAACAAGCAGAATTATTAAAGATAAAATTTGGAGCTGCAATGTATACTGATGATCAAGATAATGTTATGGTTTCTATTCCAGGATTAAGAGGTAGGGAGCCAAAAGAAATAGCTGTTAAAAATCTTTCTGAAATTATTGGAGCTAGAATGAAAGAAATAATCGATTTAGTATATCATGAGATTAAAGTTTCAGGATATGAGAATAAGTTAATGACTGGGATCGTATTAACAGGTGGTGGTTCTCAAATTAAAAATTTACAACAGCTAGTTTCATTTATTACAGCAAAGGAAACTAGAATAGGGTATCCTAATGAGCATTTAGCAAGTGAATCTAAAGATTTAGTAACTAGCCCAATGTTCTCTACAGGAGTTGGATTAGTTTTAAAAGGATTCGAAAAGAGTATTAAAAAGAGTACTAATAAGAATGAAAAAACAAGTGTTGATGAAACACCTAAAGAAAAAACATCAAATAGCCTAATTGCAAAGTTTACAAGCTTCTTTGAGGATGATATTGATTAATTAATAGTTTAATAAAAAATAATAATTATGAGTTTAATAGATACAGATTTTGAATTTCAATTACCTAAGAATCAATCTTCACAGATTAAGGTAATGGGTGTAGGTGGTGGCGGAAGTAATGCTGTGAATTATATGTTTGAACATGGCATAAAGGGAGTTGATTTTGTAATTTGTAATACAGATTTACAGGCCCTAGAAGCAAGCCCCATTCCTATAAAGATTCAATTAGGAGAAAATTTAACTGAAGGACTTGGTGCTGGTTCTGACCCCGATGTTGGAATGAAGGCCGCTCAGGAAAGTGCAGATAGAATTAGTGAACTTCTAGATGCAAATACCAAAATGTTATTTATTACTGCAGGAATGGGTGGTGGTACTGGTACAGGAGCAGCTCCTGTAATTGCAGAAATAGCTAGAGAAAAAGGTATTTTAACAATTGCAGTTGTTACGCATCCTTTTTCCAATGAAGGAGGTTATAGAAAAAAATACGCTAAGGAAGGATTAGAAGAGCTAAAAAAACAAGTAGATACATTATTAATTATCAATAATGATAAATTGATTGAAATATATGGTGATCTTACTTTGACACAAGCTTTTGGAAAAGCTAATGAAGTTCTTAATACTGCTACTAAGGGAATTGCAGAAGTGATATCACAACATCTACAAGTAAATATTGATTTAAATGATGCTAGAAAAGTATTAGCAAATAGTGGAACTGCTGTTATGGGTCAAGCTGAAGCTACTGGTGAAAATAGAGCTATTGAAGCAGTTAATGATGCCTTGGATTCTCCTTTGTTAAATGATAATGATATTACTGGAGCAGAACAAGTCTTATTAAAAATTGTTTCAGGAGTTGGTGATGATGAAATTAAAATGTCAGAGTTAAGTAAGATTAAAAGTAAAATACAACAAGCTGCAGGTCGTGATGTAAATATTATTGAAGGAATTGGCTTTGATGCTGATTTAGGAAGTGCAGTAAGTGTAACTGTTATTGCTACTGGCTTTGAAACAAAGAAAGTTAATGAGCCTAGGACTATAAAATTAGAAGAGAGTACTTTAGTAAATGATAATATAGAGTTAGATCTTGTAAATGATCAGCAAGATGAAATTTCAGCTAATCAACAAACTCTTTCTTTAGATGATTCATTTGAATTTGTAAATACTAAAGCTGAAATGACTAGTTTAGTTCAAAAAGAAGATGATTCACTAAAGACTGTTTTAACTTTAGAAGATGAAGATGCTTTGATACATGATGAACATGAGGATAGTAATATTATTCTCGAAGAAGTAGATGATAATATTAATGATCCTAATAGTTTTATTTCAGATCTTGATGAAGTAGTAAATGAAGAACATTCTGATGAATCTATTACTAATAATAACGAGAAAATAAATTCAGATATTGATAAAATTTCTGGTAATCAAAATATGAGAATTGAAGCTCGAGAAAGAGAAGATAGGCTGCGCGATATTTCTATTAAACTTAGAACTCCTTCAGGATTGACAAGACTTGAAGATGAGCCAGCTTTTAAACGAAACAATATTAATTTAGAAGATAATATGCATTCTTCAGAAGATAATATATCTCATTACACATTAACAGAATCAGATAATGATAAGCTTATACTTAAGGATAATAATCCTTATTTACATGATAATGTAGATTAATTAAATTATCAAAATAAAAAAAACCGCTGATAAAGCGGTTTTTTTTATTTCAAGTTACATCATTCCTGGCATTCCACCACCTCCCATTGGAGGCATTGCTGATGGCGTATCTTCTTTTATATTTGATATAACACATTCAGTTGTAAGTAGCATCCCAGCTACTGAAGATGCATTTTCTAATGCAACTCTAACTACTTTAGCAGGATCAATAACTCCAGCTTTATATAGACTCTCATAGGTTTCAGTTTTTGCATTAAATCCAAANTCTCCTTTTCCATCCTTTACTTTGGCAACAATAACNGAACCTTCTAACCCTGCATTTTCAACTATTTGTCTTAGAGGTTCTTCAACAGCCCTCATAATAATATTAATTCCAGTTTGTTCATCTTCGTTCTCAGTTTGGATTTTTGCAAGAGTATGAGTTGCTCTTACTATTGAAACGCCTCCACCCGGAACAATCCCCTCTTCTACAGCTGCTCTAGTTGCAGCAAGTGCATCGTCAACTCTATCTTTCTTTTCTTTCATTTCTACCTCAGTAGCAGCACCAACATATAAAACAGCTACTCCACCAGCAAGTTTTGCAAGTCTTTCTTGAAGTTTTTCCCTATCNTAATCAGATGTTGTTGTTTCTATCTGAGTTTTAATTTGGTTGACTCTAGCTTTAATTGATTTTTTTGCACCGGNACCATTAACTAATGTTGTATTATCTTTATCTATCACAATCTTTTCAGTTGTACCTAGCATTTCTAATGTTGTACTTTCTAATTTAAAACCTCTTTCTTCAGAGACAACAGTTCCATTAGTAAGAATTGCAATATCTTCAAGCATTGCTTTTCTTCTATCACCAAATCCTGGAGCTTTAACAGCTGCAACTTTTAATGCTCCTCGAATTTTATTAACTACTAAAGTTGATAATGCTTCTCCGTCAACATCTTCTGCTATAATCATTAATGGTTTTCCTGATTTAGCAGTTTGCTCTAATATAGGAAGAAGGTCTTTCATTGCAGAAATCTTCTGATCAAAAATAAGTATATATGGACTTTCTAACTCAACTTCCATTTTGTCAGCATCCGTAATAAAATAAGGTGATAAATAACCTCTATCAAATTGCATTCCTTCAACAACCTCAACAGTTGTTTCTGTGCCTTTTGCTTCTTCAACTGTAATAACTCCCTCAGTTTTGACTTTCTTCATAGCCTCTGCAATTAAAGCTCCAATAACATTATCATTATTGGCTGAAATTGAAGCTACTTGTTCAATTTTCTCATAGCTATCACCTACTTGCTGAGCTTGTTTGTTTACATCTTTGATAATTGCTTGTACAGCTTTATCTATTCCTCTCTTTAAATCCATAGGATTTGCTCCTGCCGCAACATTTTTTAGTCCATTTGTTATAATTGCTTGAGCTAGTACCGTTGCAGAAGTTGTTCCGTCTCCAGCAAGGTCATTAGTTTTAGAAGCAACTTCTTTTACCATTTGAGCTCCCATATTTTCTATTGGATCTTCAAGTTCTATTTCTTTTGCAACAGTAACGCCGTCTTTNGTAATTGATGGTCCTCCAAATTGTTTGTCAATTACTACATTTCTACCTTTAGGTCCTAATGTAACTTTTACTGCATTTGCTAGTGCATCAACACCTCTTTTTAAAGCATCTCTTGCATCTGTATCGAATGTTATATTTTTTGCCATTTTTTTATTTTATTAATCTATTATTGCTAATATGTCACTTTCTTTCATTATTAAGTAATCTTCCTCTTCATACTTTAATTCAGTTCCTGCATACTTTCCATATAGTACGCTATCACCTACTTTTACTGTTATTGGATTTTCTTTAGTACCTTTTCCAACAGCTACTACATTTCCTTTTTGTGGTTTCTCTTGTGCAGTATCTGGAATTATAATTCCAGAAGCAGTTTTTGTTTCCGCTTTTGCTTGCTGAACTATAACTCTATCAGCTAAAGGTTTGATGTTAATTTTTTTCATATTTAATTTTTCTTATTATTGTTGTTAAATCATGCAAATTGATGATTTTAAAATATACTATAAAACTTTAAGAAACTTAAAACTTATTCTTGAGCAGGATTTGAAGGAAGGTTAGGTATAATAGTTTCATCTATCTGTTCTTGAGCCTTAATTTCTTGTACTTCATCCAAATTATTTCTTGGAATTGCAAAGTTTGAAAGCAGACTTAATGATATTAGAGCAATTGCTAAGGTCCATGTAGCTTTTTCTAAAAAATCTGTAGTTTTTTTTGCACCCATTATTTGGTTTCCTCCACCTCCAAATGAAGAGGATAACCCACCACCTTTTGGGTTTTGAACTAAAACTACTAAAACTAATAAAATTGAAGTTATGATAATAAGAATTGCAAAAATCGTGTACATTTTATTTATTTTTTAATTTAGTAATTATTTTAATTTGATCTGCAAAGTAACTACTTTTTTGCGGATATTTCAAGCTTAACTTCTGATATGCTAAAATAGCTTTTTCAAAATGATTTTGTTTAACATATACTTTTGCTAGAGTTTCAGTTATTAAATCATGATTTTCTAATATACTTTTTTTAGCAATATAAGATGGTTTAAAGAATTGATTCTTGCTAATTTGTGAAATTTTTGGTTGGTTTTCAATAAATTTTTCAATTATAACATCTGGATTTTTATTGTCAAATCTGTTTATTTTTTCTGCTTTTATAATATAAAGCCAATCTAAAAATGAATGATATTCATTGTCTGAAATTATTTTTTCTGAAGATTGATTTATTTTTAATTGACCTGAGTTAATTAGTTTATAAAGAATTTTTCGATTAGCAGAATAAGATCCTGCTTTTCTTAGTTGAGTTTTATATCTAATACTTTCTGTATTATGTAATCCTTTACATAATAGTAAGTGACCTGTTTGAAAATAAGGGTGTGTTTGTATTATTTTATTAAGTTCATTTATTTCGTTCTTATCAATAGATAAAGTATTGGAAATTATGTTAGATATGTTAAAAGGCATTACCAATTGACTACAGATTTATTAAAAATATCCTCTACCAATTCATTTGATATTTCATTAATTAGAACTGTTTCAATATCACTTAAGTTCTGAGTGCTTTCATAATCTCTATATCTTGAAAATATATGTTTAAAATTGCTTTCATTATTGTAGATGTTTTTAAATTCTACTTGCACAGAAATGGTTAATCTATTTTGACCTGCAGTTTCATTTGATTGAATTGCCATAGGTTTTATCTCATATTTTATTATTTCACCTTTAAAATTTAAATCTCCATCATCTTTGTTAATAGTTAGATTTGTTTGTTGTGTAAAATAATCTTTAAGTTTTTCAGTTAGTACTTGACTTAAAATGGGTTGTTTTGTAGCTGCTGAATTAATAAAATAGTTAATTGATATTGTTTCAGTATTTTTTGGAATTGATGCTCCATTAAAAGAATAAATACCACAAGAGGTAATTAAAATAATAAGAAATAAATAATTTATTTTTTGCATATTTTAAATTTCAAATTCTTTTAGTTTTCTATATAAAGTTCTCTCAGAAATCCCCAATTCTTTAGCAGCATCTTTACGCCTATCTTTATGTTTGTCAAGAGCTCTTATTATTAGTTTTTTTTCTTGTTGCATTAGTGATAGTGTTTCTTCAATTTCTATTGTAGTGTCAGTTTTATAAATTGAGGTATCTTGATCTTCTTTAATTTCTTTAAAAATTGTCGAATTTGAATTTTCTAATGAATTTGAGTTGTTGTCTTTTATAATATCATATGTTATTTTTTTAAGTTCAGTTAGATCATTTTTCATATCAAATAAAACTTTATATAATATCTCTCTTTCAGATAAGTCTTCTTTGTTAGGGTTTTGAAAAAGTATTGGAGTTTTAGAGGTTTCTTGCGGTAAGTAATTTTGTAATGTAATTTCATTAATATCTCTTTCTTTTTCAATTATTGATAATTGTGCTACAAAATTCTTTAATTGTCTGATATTACCTGGCCATTTATAATTGTTTAGAATTTGAACAGCTTCATTACTAAGTTTAATTGGGTGAGTTTTATATTGTTCAGCAAAATCAGCTGCAAATTTTCTAAATAAAAGATGTATATCAGTGCCTCTTTCTCTAAGAGGAGGTAAATGAATGCTAATTGTGTTTAACCTATAATATAAATCTTCACGAAATTTACCTTTTTTTACAAGTTCTACCATATTCACATTCGAGGCAGCTAGAATCCTTACGTTAGTTTTATTTGCTTTAGATGACCCTACCTTAATAAATTCGCCATTCTCTAAAACTCGAAGTAATCGCGCTTGCGATGATAAGGGTAGTTCAGCAATTTCATCNAAAAATATTGTACCATTATCTGCAGATTCAAAATAACCTTTTCTGCTTTCATTTGCACCAGTGAAGGATCCTTTTTCATGTCCAAAAAGTTCACTATCAATAGTACCCTCAGGAATAGCTCCGCAATTTACAGCAATATAGTTATTGTGTTTTCTTTTACTGTTTTGATGAATAATTTGAGGAATAGTTTCTTTTCCTGTTCCACTTTCACCGTTAATTAGAACTGATATATCTGTACTTGCTACCTGCAAAGCAACGTGAATAGCTCGATCTAACTTAGGATGATGTCCAATGACTCCAAATCTTTGTTTGCTTTGTTTAATATCCATTTTAAATTATTTTACCTTTTAATGTTCCTGTAGTGCAATCAGAAATTTTAACATTCACATAGTCACCAATTTTATAATTATTTTTCTTAAATACCGCAACACAATTATGAGTTGTTCTTCCATAAAAATAGAGGTCTGATTTTTTAGAAAGACCTTCTATTAATACCTCATAAGTTTTTCCAATTCTTTTTTTGTTATTATGTAGTGATTGAGATTGTTGTAAATTAATAATTTCAACTAATCTTCTTTGTTTTACTGCTTCACTTATATCATCGCTATATTTTTTTTCTGCAGCAGTATTAGGTCTTTCAGAATATTTATACATGTAGCCAAAATCATATTTTACATATTTCATTAAGCTTAAAGTTTCTTTATGATCATCTTCAGATTCGCTACAAAATCCAATTATCATATCCATTGAGATTGAGCATTCAGGTATTTTATTTTTAATTTGATCTATCAGTCTAAAATATTCTTCTCTATCGTACCCTCTATTCATTAATTTTAGAACTCTGCTACTTCCTGATTGAACTGGAAGATGAATATGCTTACAGATGTTTTTGTGTTTAGCCATTATTTCTATCACTTCTCCTGTCATATCTTGTGGATTAGATGTTGAAAAACGAACACGTAATTTTTTATTTATAGAAGCAACTTTATCTAATAAATCTGAAAAATTTATTGAATTGGTTTTTTGTATCTCTGAAGCTTTTTTGTAATCTTTTTTTGCCCCTCCACCATACCAAAGATAAGAATCAACATTTTGTCCTAAAAGAGTTACTTCTTTATAACCTTCTTTTAATAATTGCTTACATTCTTTAATAATGCTTTCGGGATCTCGACTTCTTTCTCTTCCTCTAGTATAAGGAACTACGCAAAATGTACACATATTATCACATCCTCTGGTGATGGACACAAATGCAGTAACACCGTTGCTAGAGAGTCTTACAGGATTAATTTCAGCATATGTTTCTTCAAGTGATAAAAACACGTTTACAGCTTTTCTCCCACTTTCAACTTGTTTAATTAAGTTTGGAAGATCTCGGTATGCATCTGGACCTACTACTAAATCAACTAGTTTTTCTTCTTCTAAAAATTTTTCTTTTAATCTTTCAGCCATACATCCAAGTACTCCAACAACCATTTTTGGATTAGTTGTTTTTTTTATTGAATTGTATAATTGAAGTCTTTTTCTAACAGTTTGTTCGGCTTTGTCTCTAATTGANCATGTGTTTACAAAAACTAAATCAGCTTCATTTATATTTTTAGTTGTTATGAAGTCTTCTTTTGATAAAATTGAAGCTACAACTTCACTATCAGCAAAATTCATTTGGCACCCATAACTTTCTATATACAATTTTCGGCTACCTTTTCTTGAGCTAGCAATATTTAAAATATTACCTTGATTTTTTTCATCAACTTTTTTTGTTAAAAGAGTTTCAATATTCATTTTCCCCATTTTGTATTATGCAAAAATAGCTAAAACTGACAATATGTCATAGTATTTAAAAGTATATTATTATATAATATAAAAAATTGACATATTAAAATTATTGTCTGAAAATCAAAAATGTTTCTTTTATTTGCAAAAAAAAATGAGAATATTATGGCGAAGAATTTAGTTATTGTTGAGTCTCCTGCAAAGAAAAAAATTATTCAAGGTTATTTAGGTAAAGACTTTATTGTTGAATCTAGTATTGGTCATATAAGAGATCTTCCTTCAAAAGGAGGGATGTCTATAGATATTGATAACGGTTTTGCTCCAAATTATGTTGTTTCNGAAGATAAAAAGAAAGTTGTAAATCTTCTAAAAAGTGCTGCAAAAAAAGTTGACACAGTTTGGTTAGCTACTGANGAGGATCGAGAAGGAGAGGCAATTGCATGGCACTTAACTGAGGCTCTAAAGCTAGATGCAGAATCAACAAAACGAATTGTTTTTCATGAAATTACTAAAAAGGCTATTCTTAAGGCTGTTGAAAATCCAAGAACTTTAGATATTAATTTAGTAAATGCTCAACAAGCCAGAAGGGTTTTAGACAGACTTGTTGGTTTTGAGGTTTCTCCAGTTTTATGGAAAAAAGTAAAGCAAGGATTGTCTGCCGGAAGAGTTCAATCTGTTTCTGTCAGATTAATTGTTGAAAGAGAAAAAGAGATTTTAAATTTCACTATTACTTCAGATTTTAGNATNATTATATTTTTAAGTAACCAAAATGGAGATNTTATAAAATCAGAATTGCCAAAACGTTTTAAATCATTTGATGAAGCATATTCTTTTATGCAAACTTGTCAGAACTCAAGCTATGTTATTGAAGATNTGGAAAAGAAAGCAGCAAAAAAATCACCAGCAGCTCCATTCACAACATCAACACTTCAACAAGAAGCATCTAGAAAGTTAGGATTTTCTGTTAGTCAGACAATGATGGTGGCTCAGAAATTATATGAGTCAGGTAAAATAACATATATGAGAACAGATAGTGTTAATTTATCTCAGGATGCTCTTAATGCTGCAAAAAATGAAATTTCAAAATTATATGGTGAAGAATATGCTTTAACTAGGAAATACTCTAGTAAATCTAAAGGTGCTCAGGAGGCTCATGAGGCAATTAGACCCTCTTATATTGAAAATAAAAACATTGATGGAGATTCTTCTCACAAAAGACTCTATGATTTAATTTGGAAAAGAACAATTTCTTCGCAGATGACTGATGCTAAAATTGATAGAACAATTGTAAAAATTAAACTCTCAAACTCTGATGATCAATTAGTTGCAAAAGGAGAGATTATTACTTTCGAAGGATTTATGAAAGTTTATCTTGAAGGTAAAGATGATGATTCTGGAGCTGATAAGGGGGTGTTACCAAAATTAGAAGTTGGAGAGAATCTTAATTTAGNTGAAGGTATTGCTTCTGAGCAATTTAGTAGATATCCTGCTAGNTATACCGAGGCTAGTTTGGTGAAAAAAATGGAAGAACTAGGCATTGGTAGACCCTCTACATATGCTGCTACTATTACTACAGTGCAAAAAAGAGGTTATGTTGAAAAAGAAACTAGAGACGGAGTTGATAGGATCTCTCAAACAATTGAACTTAAAAATGGTCTATTAGAAAGCAAAGAGGTGACAAATATTTTTGGAGCAGAAAAAAATAAATTATTTCCAACTGATGTTGGTATTGTCGTTACAGATTTTTTATTAGAGAATTTTAATGACATTATGCAGTATAGTTTTACTGCAAGAGTTGAGGATGAGTTTGATGAAATTGCTGAAGGTAAAAAAGTATGGAATGAAATGATAGCTTCTTTTTATACAAAATTTCACAAACAAGTTGAAATAGTATCAGAAACTGAAGGGAAGTCACTGGGGCAAAGAAATTTAGGCGTTGATGCAAAGACAGGTCATACTTTGTATGCAAGAATTGGTCCTTTTGGCCCTATGATTCAACTTGGAGAGAAATCTGAAGATGAGGATGCTCCAAAGCCCAAATATGCTTCTTTAATCAAAGGTCA
>JGI24539J26755_10000072_pt1 | contig 41316 bp, 37 predicted proteins | sample NorSeaMetagenome_2_FD_26755 | JGI IMG/M metagenome (IMG submission 26755) | reverse complement strand
TTTCCAAATTTTATCATTAGGTAGGTGATGTTCTAATTCATTATCATCTAAATACTCACTATCTATAAGACCACTATCGGATATTATATCATCGGTTATATCAATATAATTTATATTGTTATTTATTGAGAATTCCTTTAAGATGTTATTAAACTCAATCGTTAATTTTGTTTTGTCGGATTGACTCGCGTTGGTACCCTTACGTATATTGCGTGAATTTCCCCATTTAACATCATCAGCAATAGTCGGTAGTATAGAACCACATATAACTATTTTATTAGAATCAAAATGGTCAAGTACATATTTTTTTATAAACTCAAATAGGTTACCTGTAGAAACACTTAATTGATGGTCAATAGTAGTTTTCTTTTTCATAGATTCGGTCCATATTAGAGACCCACAGTCTATCTCACCAACCATAATAACTATTTTATCATACTCGGATATATCATTAGACTCATCAATAAATTTTGTGAATTCGTTTAAAAAATTAGAAACGCTATTAGGATTTATAGTACCTTGAGCAGAAGAAGATCCGATAACAAAAGAATCTATTTGTATACCATCTATCTGTTCATCAATATATTTAAATACTCTACTGTGTGAATCACCAAATGTTAATATTTTTTTATTTATATATTTAACATCATTAAACTTTTGATATTTTATAAATTTCATACGAAAATCCTCATCTTTAATTACAATATCTAAAAGTTCCTTTGATTTTCTATAAATATCACTACCTTGTATATTACTATCATTATCATCACTACTGACATGTAATCCATGTATATTTGATTTATTATCAAATATATTAAAACTATTCATAGTATCTGATATTTCCAGATTACTACCTCTACTTCGATTTTTTATTATAGAATTTCTTATATCATCATCTATCTGATTACCAAAAAATTTCTCATACTCACTAAATAAGTAATCAAATTTATTATTAAATAATTTATATGGTAGTAATAAGACATTACTAACATCACTTGGTGTTATCTTAGTAAACCAATCCATAAAATAAACAAAATGGTTGTGTAGACCAGCCATATGGTTGAATTGAAATTTTTTATAGTTTTCTATTCTATGTTGAATTATTTCTCTGAAATGTTTCTCCACTAAATCAACAGTTATATCATTAGTGCTTCTTAATGAATATTTAACCCTAACTCCAGATAATATCTGGTCATATTTATCTCTAGTAACAAATACAAACTTAGCGTCTTTAAATAAACTAGTATCGATATCTTTATCTATAGAATGGTGTTCTGTTATTGAACCTATCTTTAACTCACCATCTACAATACTTAATTTATTATAAATCCCATCTAAATGTAATTTTAATACATTTCCAACACCATAAATATCAATTAATGTTTGATATACTACGGTACTTCCTGTTCTAGTGTCTGATACTAATATTATCTTCATTTCCTTTTATTTTCTTTTATTATCTATGTGGTGACCAATATTCTTCATTTTTTTCAAATGATTTAAATCTTCTTATTATAGAATCTATTTTTACTCTATTTATATCAAATTTATTTATTTTTAAATGTCTACCTAATATCATTTCTGGATTGAAATGACATTTTTCTTTATTATAAATATCACCAAAATCATTATAAACATTAGAATAAATATTCATATTATCCGAGTTCGATATAGCTATATGATCATTTACGGAATATTCATCATGTGATTTTTCATCCTTTATTGACATTTTATTTAAGTCCATATCTAATAATAAAGGAGATTGTATTTGAAAATCAAACCTAAGCCTTATAACACAATCATATTTAAAATTATTATCTTTCTCATATTTACATTTTAATTCATTACATCTAAGTATAGAATAAAACATACTCTTTACTCTTTTAATCATACTTATATCACCAAGTATAGTTTTATAATCACCTATATCATTATTGAATAATTTTTGTTTTTCTATATCATATAAACGTGGGTTATAAATATCTATAATAGAATTTTTATCGACATCAATTGATGACTCCCAACTAGAAGACCCATCACTTCCTTCCCAAGTATGTATAAAAAAATCAAAATCATGACCACTATTATATTTAACTATGTTATCCGATATAAATGGATAACATAGTTCAGAGTTTCTGGTCTGTCCAGATAAACAAATAGCTACTTTCATAATACTCTTTTTTGTTCGTTAAATTCGAAATCAAATAATTCAATATCTTTAGAATAAATATCTGATATCAATTGTATAGTTTCATCATTATAAAATTTAGTATAATCACCATGACCACTATTAAAACCAAAATACCCTCTATTCTTTGGATTCGGAATTTTTCTATCATCAGTTATACCTAATTTGTTTTTAATATCCAACCAGTTATCATCTATAATATCCAGTCTACCATAATAATCAATATCCTTTGTTGGTAAATATTTATAACATTGCTCCCAATGATGATTTACATTTTTTTGGAAACCTTCTAAGAAAAACTCAAATGTGAAATCTTCTATACTGTCCAATTTAAACAATTCAATAGTTTGTGGTACTCTATAATCCATATTTCTATATAAATTATAATTAGAAACTACTCTATCCCAAGGATTTCTACCTATAGTAAATTTAAAGTAATCTGGATATTGATCATAAACAGAATCAGCATCCACATTATCCAATAATTTAAATTCATATTCAGGTGTTTCTCTAAACATTGTTTTCATAGCGGTACTACCACATCTTGGTATCTCATACCAAATAGCTTTAAGTTTATCAGATTTCCATATAAAGGAATATCCTTCACAACATTGTTTTATGACATCACATCTCCACTTTTTCATATTTATTTTATTTTATTTTATTATAGATTTTGATAATCTCAAATATCTAACACATTTTTCATTAGAATGTAAAGGAACTAACGAAAATAATAATGACGATGTTATATACTTAACATAAGTCATTAGTTCTTCATTATAAATAGATATAAATTTTTTCTCAAAATAATCTCTGAACGTTGATATATAATCATAGTCCAATTCTTTATCATTCAATATAAAATCATATCCTAATATAGATTGATATATCTTAGCATAATCATACATAATATCACCGTTTATTGTTAGATCATCACCTAACATACCTCTCATATCAATTAATTTTATGTTACTTTTAACATCTATTAGAATATTAGTAAAAACGGTATCACCATGTATAACACCTAGTTTACCCATTTTATTATTCTCATATTCTTTTAACTTAGTTATTAAACTATCATATAATAATTTATATTCTCCATGTTGGTTATAATCATAACTTAAATATCTTTTAGTTAACTTATTTGAATAATTACTATAAATATTAACTTTATTATCTTCTGTTTTTTGATTATGTAATTCTTTTATTTGATCAAAAAGATAATCTAACCTATCGAATGTTAATGATTTGTTGATATATAAATATGAAAAAGAGACTGATTGTATTTTTTCCATTTTAATATAATTATCTCCTATTTCAGTAACCTTAGGAAATAAGTAAGATAGTTTTTTTGGTATGTTTTTATACCAATATATCTCACCTTTTATTTCATCTGATTTGGATTCTTTCGTAACTGAATTATCATCCATTTCTATATCGTTGAAATACCTTGGTTGTATTTTAGTTTTATAAAATCCTGTTTCCTTTTCGATATCACCAAAAGCACTGATGGCTAGATCATCTATATAAAAATGAGCATATGGTTTACCGAAATATAATTCATCATAGGGTATATTAAAATCATCTAAACTATCCATTGTTATTCTACCAACATCAGAAACCACCTTACCTACATTACCACTATGTGTTCTCATTCTTCTAGCAGTATATACTATAATAGTATGTCCCATCTTCTTTAAAAATTTGAGAATTTCTATATTTCTTTTAATAGGTAAAACAGAAGTATAATCATCCTTTATCTGTGGATATGTTACTAAAGTATTATCAAAATCAAAACAGAACCTCAATTTATCATACTTATCTGATGACTCACAAAATATTTTTATCAATAGTGGTGTACCTAAACAAACAAAACTATCTACCTTTTCACCAAAAACATCTATGTTATCTTTTATCATTTCTGAATAAACATTAGAAATATAAAACTCCTGTTTACTCATAACATTATTACTAACTACTCTATCACAATATTTTTTGGCTAAATCAGCAGATTCAAAACAATAACAACCACTATTAGCGTTATTTGATATTTTTTCTTTCTCTTTAATATCCTTTATCTTGTTGACATCCATATCAATATATGAATATATTGGCTTATCATCAAAATCCTCAAAATAAAATATGCTATTATTTTTTATTTTCTTATACCTACTTATTATATCATCATTATAAAATGTATCACCGTCCATAACCATAATTGGATCTTTCATATCTATTTTGATATTATTCAAACCATATAATAATGTTTCAGCCGCTCCTCTAGTTCTTTCNTCAACTCTGATAAAATTAATATTACTATATCTTCTTTTAACTCTATCAGTAAAGTTAAAAGAATCTAAACTATTATGGTAAATTATAGTAACGGTATCATTAGTAGATAAATTTAAATTATCTATAACCCAAAATATCATTTCTTTACCCATTATCTTAATAAGTGGCTTAGGGTTAAGATATCCCTCATCACTAAATCTTGATCCAAATCCACACAATGGTATTATTATATTCATATCTATTTATTTTTTATATGGATATTCTAAATTAAATTTATCAATATCTTTTTTAAATATATTACCAACCATTTCAATTAGTTCTTCGTTATAAAAATAATTGTAATTTTTTGGTATTCCGACTTTTATCAATTCATCAGGTGTCATATCATAAGCTCCCTCAACAACAACATCTCTTGTGTGGTTAATATTTTCATAATTCTTTACTTGACCACCTATATTTTTTAACCAATTATTTGATGATGAATCAGCAACATGTGATATTTCAAATGATTCATTTTTAACCATCTTTAATAAAGGTTTTATTTCATCATTTATATTAGTCAAGTTTATTATTAAATCAAAATGAACGTCTTCAACACCTATCGATTGTGGTGATATATGATATTCAGTTGAATATATATTAACATTATTTAAAATGTTTATAAAATATTTAAATGATTTATCACCCAAATCTTCAATTTTTTGATTACTATATGATTTATATATTTGTCTAGTGCTGGTAAATGTTTTTGATATAACTATTTTCTGTACATAAAAACTAACTAACCTATCCCAAACATTCCTAATTACTATAGCTTTATATTCTTTATCTAGTCTAAAATTTTTATTAAATATTCCATTTTTAACCATATACCTAAAATTAGATATACCACATTTTGGTGTGCAGTACATTTTAAGGTTTTTTCCATTATAAATTAATTCAGCCATCTTTTTATTTTTTTATTTTCTTATTATATTACTATTTAAATTCATCTCAACAACATTCAATTTCCTATGTATATATCTACCTAATATAACCTCTGGATTATATCTACTGCCTTCATTATAGATATTATCTATATTGTTAAAAACATCAGAATAATAATCAATATTATCAGAATTAGATATGGATATATGATCATTAACACATAAATTCTCATGTGTACATCCATTATTAACATAAATATTATTTAAATCTAACTTAGAAACATCTATTTTAGTATTTAAATTATAATCAAATCTAGCTCTTACCACACAATCATACTTAAAATTATTATCCTGCTCATATTTTAGTTTTAAGTCATTACATTTCATTATACTATAAAACATTGAATGTGATGTTTTAATTATTCTAGGATAAACACCCAAAACTCTTTCTTCATCATATTTATCAACTTTATCATTAAAATCTATTGGTGGTTCGAATTTATATAACTTAGGATTATATAAATCTATAGCATCTGTTGTTATATTCTGGTTTACTTTATAGTTCCATCTAGAAGAATAATTTTCACCTATCATAGAATCATCAAACCAAGAATGTATGAAAACATCACAATTATTAGGTAATATTAAATTATCTTTCAATTTTTGAAACCCTTTTTCTAAGAATCTCATTTGTCCGGATATACATAAAGCTACTCTCATACTATATTAGGTAAATAATGATTTTTTACAATATTTTCCCATGAGAAATTATCAATAACATATTGTCTTATTTCTTCTCTCATAGTAATAGATTTTTCTCTATTATTCTTGATTATCGATTCAACATAATCTTTATCAGATATCTTATCTTCAGGTATAACGTCTATAAAGGGTAAGGATGTATCTAAGTTAGCAGTTGCCCATTCTGATAGTACTAGTCCTAATCCAGCTGACATAGCTTCTAAACAAACTAATGGGTGTGCTTCACCATCACTTAATAAAACTAAATTAGCATAATCAGTTAAATTATCATATAAATGTTCTTTAGACCACTCACCTAAATAATTATTTTTATTATATCTATTATCAGCTATATTACCAGCAAAATATAAACTATCTATATCATGTAATAAATATTGTCTTTTTCTGGACTCTACCTTAGCTAAACAAATAGACCTTTCATTATATTTACATTCTGATTCAAATTTAAACAAATCATCTCTAACTCCATTTGGAACTACTTTTAATCTAGATTCATCAAATCCGAATTTTTTATACTTCTCAGCTATTGATGGAGATAAAGCAAATATTTTACTTTTCCTCATATTGACAAATCCTTTCATTATAATGTTGTAATATCCATCATATCTATTTTCTTGATCTAAATATCCAAAATGTGAAGTAATTGCCACATTTTTACATTGTATAAAATCACAAACTTTATAAAATTCATCATATTGAACATGGACAAAATCTGGATTATGTAAGTTACATTGTCTCACTATTTCGTTTTGGTCTCTAGTGTTAACTATCACAACCTCGTGTCCTAACTTTTCTAAAGTTTGTTTATAATCCCAAATAAGTATCTCTACCGCTCCCCATCCTGTTGGTGGTATTGGCATTATCCCTGGTCCTACTATACATATCTTCATATCACTCTCTTAATTTTTTATGTCCTCCTAATCTATTTTTATCTAACTGAACCATTAATTCATCACCTTTAAACGGAAAGTTCTCAGGATGAATATATTTATGTGATAAAACTAATGGATTCTTATCTTTATAATACCAGTTTATCTGTGATTCATCATGCCACAAGGGTATAATATTATTATTTAAATCTTTATCAATATTACTAGCCAATATTTTAGACATTTCTAAAAACTCTTTTGACCTACCACCATTAAAACATCCTTGTACATAAAACTCACCAGTATCATATGGTATATAACAAGAACAATTTATATTTCTATCATATGGGAAATTATTAATACCACCATTGTAAAATCCTGGATGATGAGCACCCATTAAATAATCATTTACTTTAGTTGGTATAATTTCTTCTCCTATATTTTTTATAGACATCATATTAGCATTAAAAAAGAAAAGATAATCATTTTTTAATAATTCTTCTTCGATGTGATTAAACATATGAAACCTTAACATAGTATCATATGGCCAACCTAATTTTCTTTGTCCAATAACTTTAACATCACTATTATTTCCTATTTTAGAGGAATCAGTAAAAACATAGAAAGTTTTATCATGTTCAGTAAGGAAATTATCTTTCAGTGATTTATATAACGCATCAAAATACACATCATATTTACCCGTACATATTGTTAATATTCCTATTTTCATATTTAAATTATTTAATGATCTGGACTAACCAGATATTCTTTAATATTTACTGGTGTTGGATTTATACCTACTTTATTCAATTCAATAGCTACATATAAATCCTCATAAACATGTCCTAAATAATTATGATTTGGACATATTTTATTCAAAACTTTTTTAGAAACTACATATCCAGCACCACCTAAACACCAGGGTCTATATTCACCTATGTATGGAATCTTATCCCAAATATCACCACATCTACCCATATGCCATTTTCTATTTCCTTCGTTATAAGAAACTATACCAAAATAATCATGTGATACTTCACCAAACCTTTTTATTAGTTCCATATCATCATCTAACTTACATATATGAGTATATTTATCAAATCTAGAATCTTTTAAAATATAATGGTATGTTTTCATAACTTTTTCTGGTAATCCAACATAACCATCATTACAATTTAAACTTAATATATTAGTATCATCATCATAAAAATCTTCTAAACAACCGCCTTGAACAATAACAAAGTCATTTTTCATCATATCAGAAATTCTCTGATAACAATTATTTAAATTTTTCTGATGTGTTATAAAAACATATAATACCATTTAAATTATTTATTTTTTATCATCTTCACCACCGTCTTTATCACCACCGTCTTTATCACTACCACTTGATTTAAGAAAGTTTTTCTCATCTTTTGTTAAAGAAGACATTCCTCTAGAATTTATCTTATCTAATATTTCATCTATATTTAGATTATTATCATTCTCGTCTAAGTCTTCATTAATAATAGCTTGATCATAAGTTAATGACCAGTCCTTTTTAAATTTCTTTTTAAGAGATTTGATATTTTTATTCATTATTTCTATTCTTTTCTTTAATAAAGAAATAGTTTCTTCTAATCTTTGATCTATAGAGAAGGTTATATACTCCTTCACTTTAATAATATCATCTTCTATACAATCTTCATTTTTCAAAAGATTATCTAATCCTATTAATAATTGTAAATAAGTAGGATTATAGTTGTTGTTTGTTGTTAAATCGGGTAGATTATCAGCACAATCGTTCCAGAGGTTATCTAAATTATCGGTTGAACAGACAAATATTAGTTGGTCTCTCTGAGATATTAAGTCTTTTATATAAAAAGCTTCTTGTAATTTATCATTCATAGTTAATTATATATTTTAATTCTCTAAAGTTTTTAAAGATTTTTCTATTCTTTTTATTGAAGATATATAATGTAATGAATCAAGTTTAGTCTTAGACTTTAAACTCTTTCGTAAAAAATATGGACCTTTAGAATATACTATTAATGAATTTTTTATTCCACCATATTTAACAATACTATGTCCCATTAAATAACCATACATTATTAAGTTATTAGTTTCATTGGATAACCATTTTTGTATTTTCTTACGTCTTAGTTTTCTATTCTTGGTTAAGAGTATGTTTTTATAATCAGTACCACCTAACTGATTTAATAATTTATCATCTTTAGATATAATGTTTTTAAAGTATAAATAAGCTGTGTATGGTGTTACTTGTGATATACCTAAAGCATTACCAGAAGACTCTATTGTTTTACCATTTATCATTTGTTTAGCTCCTGATTCTAAACAAATTTGAGCAGTTAGTGTTTTAATATTCTCATTTATCTTAAATGAGTCACAAACTTCGATAAACTTTTTTACTGTTTTTATTTGTATTTTTTTATTATATTTTTTGAAAGATTCTAATACAAAAAGTTCAACATCAAATGTGTTACTACTTTCGATACTATCATTAGATACCGAATCGATATCCACACCAAAATTGTTAATAACTAATACGTGACCTATGTTCTTACCTAAGAATGGTGTCATTAAAATCAGACTGAATATCAATAGTTTAAATCTCATAAAAATTATATGTTTTAATTGTTATTGTGTTGTTACTAATTGTTAATAACTAAAGATATAATAAATTAATTAATTAATTAAAACTTTATTTGTTAATTTTTCTATAATAAGAAAATTAAATAATTGTATTATGATAAAAGAAAAAAATGTAGTAGAACTTCACTATACTGGAAAGTTTAAAGAAGGAGGAGAAGTATTTGATAGTTCGGTAGAAAGAGAACCACTTAAAGTTGAAGTTGGTAATGGTTCTTTAATTAAAGGATTTGAGAAATCTTTATTAGGTAAAGAAAAAGGTGAGAAATATTCTATTGAAATTAAACCTGAAGAAGCTTATGGTGATTTTAGAGAAGATCTAATTGTAGAAATTCCTAAAGATAAAATGCCTGGTCCCGTTGAAGTAGGACAAACTCTTTCAGCAAATGCTGAGAATGGTGGAGCTGCTCAAGTAATAGTTAAAGAAGTTAAAGAAGAAACAGTTGTTATTGATGGTAATCATCCTTTAGCTGGTAAAGAATTACTTTTTGATATCGAAATTGTTACAGTAAGTGAATAATTAAATCTCAAACAAGTTAAAAAAAATAAGAACTCATAATCGGGTTCTTATTTTTTTTTGACCATACATTTAACTACATGTATTACACATATTAAAGACAATATAAGACCTACTGGGTGACCCGTTGAAGACAATACTAACGAGGATATTAATAACATAAAATCTAATGAATCTTCTTTCATACTAAAACACAATTTAAATATTTCTCTAATTACTTTCTCTAATTATTAAAGCAAAATTGTTAAATTGTGTTTTAACAAATAAAGAACCTCTTAGTTTACCTAAGTATTTATAAAAACAACCCTGTTCTATATTTCCGTTAGGAGTGATGTGTATAATACCACTTGAAGAAATACCAGAAATATTAAATAAAACATTATCACCTTTTAGTATTAGTATTTTAGTAAGATTACTATCGTTTTGAATTTTAATTGTAGCTTTATTTATTGTTATCTGATCTTCTGTTGTAGTATAGGTTATTTCATAAACATTACAGTGTGCTATACCATAAACAAGAAGCATTATTACAAATAGAAAATTCCTCATATATCATATACGAGTTTTGTAAATTAAAGTTATTTATTATTAGTTTGGATAAATATAAACCTTCTTAGATAATTCACCAATTCTAACTATATAGAATCCTGTATTTAAATTAGATTTTTTTATAACAACTGAGGTTCCATCATAATTTACACTATGTACTAATTGACCACCGATATTATAAAACCCTACAACATCACCATGTAAATTACTAATGTAGATATAATTTAAAGTTGAATTAAATATTGGTTGTTTATCAACAGAAACATATTTAATATTAGAGTAACTAGTAGTTCCATCATAATCAACTTGTTTTAATTTAAAATATGTTTTATTTGTTTGAACCATTTCGTAATAGTAAGTTAAATCATAAGTATTACCCATACCTTCTACAGTCTTAATAGATTCCCAATCAGTTCCGTTATTTGAAACTAATATCTCGAAATGACTATTGTTTATTTCAGTACCTGTTATCCAATTAACTTCAATGTAATTATCTTTCTTTTTAACATCAAATGATATCAATTCAACTGGTAAAGGTACTACTTTACACCAATTTTGAGAGCTACTCGAACCAGATGTTAATGTAAACGGATTTACTGCGTTATCACAATTATAAACTTCCATTTCACAACTAGAATTACCACCACTATATGTACCATATGGTATTATCAAATTTGAACTACAATCCATGAATTGTATTTTACCACCTGGTGAAATAGTCAAAGATCCACTAAAGGTAAAAGTGGAACTATTGTTGATAATAATGACACCACCATCTTGAACAGTTAAAGAACCCCAGGGAACAGTTTTGTCGTTATTTATACAAAGTGTTTTACCATCCACAACAAGACTTGGTATATTATTTTCCGTATAATCACATTGTGACTTTATAATAAAGACATTTGTAAATATCGAAAGTATTAGTATTATATTTCTCATAATGTTATATATTAGAATTGTATCAGTAAAATATAATTAGTTTAATAAATTAAAAGGTACTTATATACTTATACATATGTATATATGAATGGTTTATTAAATGTAATTAATAATTATAAAATAAATAATAATATATATCATTATGTTGCACCTTTTTACATTTTATTGAGTTTAAAGGATTAAACAAAATAAATAAAATCTTATACAATACAGATAATGAAACTTAGATATGATAAAGAAAATGAACAATTTATAGTAACCGAATCTACTCGGATTGAATATCATCAATTAGAACTATGGCTTACTCGACACGTAAAGGGTTGGAAATATCAACCAGCCGTTAGAGCTGGTGTTTGGGATGGTAAGATGTCTTATTTTAAAAACGGTAGATTTAGTATGGGTCTTTGGAAAGAAGCCGTAACTGGATTGAAACAAATTGAAACAAATTTTCAGATAGAAAATAAAAATGATTTTCCACTTAATAGAGATGTTTCTTTACAAGATGTTCAAGAATTTTCTGATGAATTTTTTAAAGACCATAAATTTAAAAAGAAAGATGATAATTGGGTTAAGTTCACACCATATGAACACCAAGTTCAATCAGCTTTTAAGATTATAAAAAATAAATATTGTTTAGCCGAGGTAGCAACTTCTGGTGGTAAGACACTTATTATATCATTAGTTTATTTTTATATTTTGAAAAAAATAAACCCTGATGCTAAATTATTGATAATAACACCTTCTATAAGTTTAGTTACACAATTTTATGATGAATTAATAGATTTTAATTTAGGACACAATGTTAAACACGATGGTGGTAATAAAAATCCTATTGATTTAAGAATAGAAGAAGTTATGTCTGAGAAACCTAGAAAACATAATAGAGAAGAAGAAGCTAATGTTTATATCGGAACATATCAAAGTTTAGAAAAATGGCCAAAAGAATTCTTTCATCAGTTTTATATGGTAGCTGTTGATGAATCACATAAAGCCAAAGCTTCCACTATAACAAAGATATTAAAAAGAACATTTAAAAAAGCCGAATATAGATTTGGTGTATCTGGTACATTTCCTGGTGAAGACACTTGTGAGATATTAACTATACAATCTGTATTGGGTCCAAAAATAACTGAAGTTTCTGCTGATGAATTAAGGGAAAAGGGAATTATAACACCAATGGAAATAAAAGCTGTTATAATGAACCATGATAATACTAAATTTGGTGACCAAGTAAATGAAGTAAGGAAAGTTAGTGGTAGAGATGCTCACCTTTTAGAAAAAGACTTTATACACAATTCTGATAAAAGGTTAGATTTTATTTCTAAAATAGTAAACAAATGTAAAGGAAATGTTTTAGTTCTTTTTCATACAATAGATTACGGTAAACAAATACTAGATAAACTAACAAAGGAAATGCCTGAGAGAGACTTTTACTATATTGATGGTGAAGTATCAGGAAAGAAAAGAGAAGTTATTAAAGCCGAAATGGAGAAGTCTGAGGAAAACATGAAAGTTTTAATAGGTAGTTATGGTTGTTTATCTACAGGAGTTTCTATAAGATATATTACACACATTGTATTTGCTGATTCTTTTAAATCAGAACAAATAGTAATTCAATCTATTGGTAGGGGATTAAGATTACATGAGAAAAAAGATAAATTAGTAGTATTTGATTTAGTTGATGTTTTTGATCCTGAGAATTTTAATAATATATTATATAGTCATTTTAAAGAAAGAACTAAATTTTATGTTAAAAGAAAATATCCTTATAAAACTATAAGGATAAATCTTTAATTACTTTCCACTTAATTTTTTAACAACAGCGGCTGTGTATTTTAAATATAATTTTTTTTGTTTATCAATTTCTTTAATCATATTACCGATATTTTCAGTAAGTTTAGTTATATTTTTAATACCATCTCCTTTTAAAAAGAAAATATATCCATAAGGATTTTCTTCATTATTATAAAACCTTTTCCCATTTTTCTTTAACGGGTTAAAATTACTATCTAATTTTAATTCAGATAAAACATAATCTTTATCATCAAAATAATAAGGAGTATAACCTAGTTTATTTTTTTCGTGAAATTCTTTATATGATAAGCCATCAAATATTCTGAATCCTTCGATTATATAATCCTCTTTGTTTGTTTTAGTAGTTTCCATATTTACAAATATAAAAAATTATTTCTTCTTTTTAGCTTCTTTCTTTTTAACTTTTTCCCAAAGGTCTGAGTCACTTTTTCTAGCACCACCTTTACCTGTTATAAAAGAGTTTACTCTACCAAATGCCCATTGTTGTTGAGCAACACCTGCTCTGTGTCCTGAATTCCAAGCCGATGCCCCACGCTTATAAACTTCTTTTAATATACTCATTGATATACCAGATTGTTTAGATTTATTTTTAATAGCTGTATGTGATGGAGAACCTACCGTATCTACAGATTCATTAAAACTCTCAAAGTTATTTAAATGTTTCATTTCTTTTTTCCAAATTTTTTCTCATAAGCTAAAGTAGAAGCAGATTTTTTAGTTTTATATCTTTTTCCTTTACCACCTTTACCACTATCATAATCAGCATCCCAATCCTTTTTATAAGTATCTTTACCACTATATTCATCTATTTCTTTTTTCATAGCTTCTTTATCCTTACTAAGATATTTTTTAGGAACAAATTTGCCTTTTTTTGTTCTTTCGCCTTTCTTTTCGTTAAATGATTTAAGGTATTTCATAATTTATATATTAAATTTAAATTATTAATTAGCTTCTTCTATATCAACACCAGTTATTAAACTATAATGAAATCTATTGCCGTTTCCTTTTTTAATATGTTTTCTAGATAAACTCGCTAATTGTTCTAAGTCAACTTCTTTTGAAAAAACTTGACATCCTTCAGACCAGTTATTTACACCAGAACCACTTGGGAATCCTCTGTGTATTAACATACAATGGTTACCAACATCAATATTATCTTTGTTTGAAAATGTTATTTTATCTGAATTGAATGCTTTATCTCTAAATGCTTTCTGTGATCTCCCATCGGTGTGAAAGTAAGGAGATCCTTTTATAGAATATTTACCCTTAGAAGTGGGTTCATAAAAAGTAAAAAGGTTCTGATATTGAGCAGGAACTAAAATACCACCACCTTTTTTTCTTTGTAATGATAAAAACTTTTTCCATTTAACTCTTGTTTTGTCTTTCAATTTATGTCTATTCACACCAGCCATAGAACTAATATTCCATGTTTTTGATTCCCATTGACCACTATCATTTTTCCAAATAGCCCACATTCTATCTTTAAACGTGTTTGAATAAACTTGTCCCTCATATTGATTTCTAACACCAATTAAATTAATATAATAAGGTTTATTTTCTACCTTATATCCTTTAGCTTTCATGGTGTTAAATATTTTATCAATATCTGGATTAGCTTCTCCGATTATTTCAGTTGGTCCACTATCACTAGCTGGGTTATTACCATCTCCAGTAGATAATCCACCATCTCCACTTTCAGAAGGAGTTTCATTACCAGTTCCATATGTTGGGATAAAATCAACTTCTTCAAATTCTTTTAAATTGACATCAGTTTCTGTTGATAGATAATCATCACCTATTTGACCCTTTGATTCTCTATCTTCTTTATTTTGTCTAATCGATGTTATATCATAATTATCGTTTAGAAAAACATTTTGTGATAAAAATTTAGGTTGCTTAGACGCTTTATATTTAGCTATAGATGCTAATAAAGCTGGTGTTGGAACCACAGGAGCTGATAGGTTTCCTAAAAATGGACCTCCTTTAGAACCAGATAGTATATCCATAAAATCATCAAACCATTCTAAAAAGTTAGTTCCTAATATAGATTCTTGGTTAGCAGACTCATCACCAATATTAACTTTACCAAAGTTATCCTTTAGATTAACATTTACGTTTTTTTCAGTTATGTTAATATTATTGAACTTATGATCTATTTTTAATCCTTCTGATTCATTAACATATATTTGTGTTTTGTGATTAAATAAAAGTGATTTCATTGAATTATAATCACCTTTAGATAAAGATTTTAATTTATTTTCTAAGTTTAAATTAAAATGTTCTGAATAAATATATTCAGGTTTATATAAATCACCATTTTCAAATATAACAGTAACTACTTTACCTTTTTCTGGTAATATAAATTTCTCACCGTTTAAATCTTTCCATGGACTAGCCCAAGGTATATCTTCAGTTTCTATTTCAGAATAAACTTCAAAAACACGCACTTTAACTCTACCTAATCTTTTAGGGTCGTCATTATCTTCTACTAAACCAGCGTATGTCTTTTTTAATAATATATCTTCATCCATATCTTAATTTAAATTATCCACCACCTAATATCCCAGATATAGAATCACCAGCAAAATCAGCTAATTGTCCTCTTACATCATAAAAGAATCTAGGTTGAACTTTCCCATTTGTACCACCATTATCATATATATTGGTTGGTGGTTTAATACCTTGTGTACCTGCAACAGCATTTAAAGCTTTGTTAACACTTTCGTTTAATAAAGCAACCTGTGTGTTAACAACAGATTGTAGTTTATTTTGAACTGCTGACCTAACGTTATCGCGAACAATATTACCAGCTTGTATAGCCTTTTTCTTAGCAGCCTCTTTTGTTTTCTGTAAAGAATTTTTTGGTGTGTTGTCAGTATCAGTATCTTCTATTATTTCCGGACCATCATAAAATCCATAATTTTTCATAATAACTTCTTTATCTACACCATTACCTGGTATAGAACTTTTAACACCAAAAAAAGGAATAGATTCCTTACCATTTGAATCAAACATACCTGAGTTGTTATAGAATTTGTATCTACCTTCTTTTGGATTAAATCTTTCAAATGACATACTTGAAAATTTATAATTAAAATTAACTGAATAATCTTCAAAAGTAGATGTGTCTACATTACTAACTTCATCGCTATGTGGTAATGTGTCAAAAAATAATTGACACTCTTTTAAATCATATACATATCTAGATAAATTATCCTTTATAACATCGACTCTCGATCCAGAAGCTTTCACTCTACTAAAATTTCTTAATTCAGACACTACTATTTTACAATTAAATTTCAATAAGTTTTCAGGTATTATACTTTTACCATTTACTTTAGACCAATATAATAACTTATAAAGATTAGATAAAGTACCTAACGTTAATGAAACATCTTCTAAAAAAGTCAATGATATTAAATCTTTTTTATAATCAGTTAAATATTTAAATGAATCAGATCCATTACTTTCGGATAAATTCTTTAAACCACCTATTTTTTTCAAATAATAAGACATGTAAGCTTTTTTACCTGGTTCTAAATAAGATCCAACAGAATCAGAATTAGCATATTTATTTAATCCATCATTACCAGTATTTGCTAATAAAAGTGTGAACTGGTCTTTAGTTGGAACCTCAGAGTTTGTTTTAAATAATTTTATGAATTGTTTTTTAAAATCATTAAAAATAGGAATTCTAGCACCTATTTCAGTAATTGTTTGAAATTTTATTAAAAAATCATCAATAGCTCCATTTAAAAGTGGTGACCCAACAGTATCTATTATTAAATCAAATCCAAAAATAACTGGATCGTTATTTTCTTCAGGTGTTGAAGTAAGGTTACCATCTTCAGTATTTAAATTTTGTCTATCTATATAAATTCCATGTCTAAAATAATCAGTAGAAGAATCGTTAAATATTTTGTAAATATCTCTAGTAGAATAAGGTGTGAATCCAGATGGATCCATAACAAATCTATTTTCATCTAATTTATCAGCATCAATTGGAAATTCACCATCTTTAAGTTTTGATAATTTAATTTTATCAATAGTATCAAAAAATTTAGTACCAGTACCAAAAACTTCAGAATCAGGGTGTATTGTTAATAAACTACCTCTCCAATCTTTTATATCAAATTTAGATAATATATCTTGATTAACTGTTGGATCATCACCTCCTATAAATGGTGATATTGATCCTATCGGTAAGAATCCTTTAGATGCCATTGAGGATTGTGGCCAAGGTTTAGCATATCTATTTGTTTTACCAAGTATACCACCAGTGCTTTTATAAAGTTGATTAGAAGCACTTTCTAAAATGTTTTGTCCTGCTCTATTTAAAATATTTTCAGCCATTAAATTTATATATTATTTATTGGTAAGTCACCATTTGGATTTTTACCTAAGTTTCTTCTAACTACATTAACTTTTTGCATCATATCGTTATCTTTCCAAAGATAATCAATCGATGTTATTATCCATTCACCACTTAATTTCCACATTATTTTATCCTTAGTTGGTGTGGTACTTAATGGTGTCATAATTATATTAACTTTCTGGAACTTATAAATACTCCAATTTAAGTTAGGTAAAGATATATCCATACCTATCTTAGTTATGTTATCTAAATTTAGTTTATTTTGTATAAAAGAATATGAATAATTTTTATGGACATTATCAGTATCTATTTTACCCATCCAATTATTGGAAACATTTTTATCATAATAATCCTTATCATTTTGTTTACCCTTTAATATTATTATTTTACCATTATCTTTATCTGTTATAGAATCTATGTTGAATAATAAGTGTGTTTTATTTAAGATATCATAATATCTAGTTTTTATAAAAAACCCATTATGTATAGCACTTAACATAGAGTTATTTAATACTTTATATGATTCTATGTATAGGTTAGAACTATTTGATCCTTTATCATTAGTTAAATTCAATTTGCTTTTTTCCTCTACGTTTTCGTTATCTATTGAATTAGCTCGATTCGTATCAATATTAATATCATTTGAAATATCACGATTTATCTCCTTTTCTATATCCAAGTAATTAAAACAATAATAATAATCAATATATCCTATTAGATAAGACTCGTCTGATATATAAGACCTTTTAATTATATCTCTGATAAAATCGATATTATCACCTCTTTGTATCCAAGTCATCATATCCTTAGTATCTGAAACATTAGAATTGAACCCCAATCCCATTTCTTTACATATATCTCTTATAGTAGAAAATGAAGTTTTTTGTCTGAAAGCTTTATATTTATTTATATACAAATCTGTTAAATCTAGTGTTCCACACATTGTATATTTTTTACTAACACTTGACTTAAAATCTTCTACTTTAAATTTTATATGAATAGATTTTATTGAATCTGATCCAGAATTTAAAAATATTTCAAAAGGAGTATCATTTTCTGGAAACCCAGTATCTTCAATCATACCATATTCATCTGTGAACGTAACTCTTACTTTGGGTAATATTCCATCGTGGTAAAGTTTTAAATAGGAAATATTAGATTCTCTTATTTGATATCCCATATACCATAAAAATGGAGTGAAACCTAAACCCTTTGTTACTTTGTTAGTATCCTTTTCGCTACTAGGAGCTTCGAACTTTATAGGATCTAACTTTAAAGTTGGGCTATCTATTTGTTTTATATAATCGTTCATAATTAAAAACCTCCTATTGTTATATCACCACCAACTACTCTAACCGATGGTTTCGGTTTATCAGTAACAACTGGTGGTAACTTATAATTACCTTTGACAAATTTCTCTCTTTTCTTATCTTTCCTAGTTGATTTATCAACTTTAGATATTTCTTCAGCCGTTGTTTCATCACCATTGCTTAAATCACCACCTCTTATATTATATCTAAATTCATCTAGTTCAGATTTATTTGGATATAATAAAAACATACCTTGTTTAACGTTCAATGGATTTTCAATTCCATTTATATATAGTATAACATCCCAATTATCAAAAATATCTATATCATCTCTATACATAGATTTCATTATTAAATCTGGTCTCATAGTTTCACCAAGTTGAACCTCATATTCATATAATTCAATACGTAAATTATTGTAAAAAGAAGGATCTTGTATATTGTAAGTTTTACTCACAACATCATATTTAATATTTTCTAAACTTATAATATTCATAATTTATTTTAACTTTTTGGCTAAACTACTACTTGCTTTAGATTTTGCTTGACGCTCATCCTTTCTACTTGATCCTGATCCTTTATATTTTACTCCGGTGTCTGGATCTTTAAATTTTGCTGATGTTGTATAAATACCATTAAAGAAACCAGAGTCATATTTAACACCAGAAGGTAATCCATTAGTATTTTCTTCAATAGTAGGGTTTTCCGAATTAGGATCTTTATTTATCGAAACGTTATCATCTACTGGTGAAAAACTATTTGGATTACTAACTACTGGGTTGTCTAATTTTTTAGGAGACAATCCAGTTTTAGATTTTATTGGATCTTTCTTTTCGGATTTATCCTCATCTAACACAACTCCTTTATCTTCTACTAAAGAAAAATCTAAATTTGATTGACCATCTAATCTACCTTTATCATCTTGTGAATATGATAACACTCTTAGATAACCACTATTAAATTTTGCTAATATTTCTTGTAAACCTAAAGGTTTAGCATTTTCTAACGTAAATGATGCTTCTATTGTAGTGGGTAAATCATTGAAGGATAAATTTGATCCTAGTTTTAATTGAACATTGGTAGTAAACATATCACCTGAACAAAATATCGGTCTTAGTGGATTTCCTACTGTTATATGCCATGGCGTTGATGGCATTCCGGTTAATACGTTTATAACCCCTAATATTCTTTCTCTATATTTCTTAACTAAAGTATTAACTATTGCGTTAACAGCCCCTGAGATAGCACTCATCATTCTGTCTATTAATCCATTAGCCTTATTTTCTTTGTCCTTTTTTTGTTTTTTAAGTTCATCAGCATCAGGTTTTTCATCAGGTGTTATTTTTTTTGTAAAACTTAAAGCTTCAGTTATTTTAGCTACTACCTGTGTTATACTATTTTTGAGAGCTGCTATTGCTTTTTTTACTAATGTGTCTGGATTTTTCAATAAGTTTTTAATATTACTTCCCAAACTTTTAGACAAACCATATGTTTGACTCGTTGATGTACCAAATCTACCAACCATTGCAATAATATCCATCCAAGCTAGTGTTGGGTCAATACCTTGTATATACTTTTGTTCCCAAACACATTTCATACTTATTTTAACACCACATGTTAATCCAGAACCAGGATCTCCAGCTTTCACCATTTTCCTCATTTTAGCTTGTTTTATAAGGTTTGGATTACCTTCAGGTATTTGGTTAACACTTCCCGGATCTATTATCCCAATTTTTGATAAAAATTTTCTTTGTAAAGTTTCGGTTGATCCAGGAAGAGGTAAAAGACCACCTCCTTCATTTAAATAACCACCAAGTCCTTTTATTTTAAAATCTTTACCAACCTCAGATAATATTTTAGTGAAACTAGCGTCACCAACATCTTCCCATGTTTCACCAAAACTGATATCTATAAAATCTTCACCTACTGGTTTCCAAGATATTAAAGTAACTAAAGGTTTATCCGCTTTATCATCACTATTATACATTATATTATCTAATTGTGGTGTTGAGAACCTTCTAGCTACCATCAATCTATTATTGGGATAAACACCCACATCCTTTAAATAACCAAAATCTAAAAAAGATAATTCAGCTTTTGTACCTTTTAATTTATCTACTATATTATTTATGGTAGTGTCATATAAATCATCTGAGTGTAATTTGTTTTTATTATTAAAATCTTTATTAAAATCAGGTGACTTACTACCCAAAGCAATAGCAAATGGTCTTATTATTCTATCACCACCGAATAAACTTACACTACCTTTACCTTTACCACCTCTACCTCTTTCGTTATAATCACTAAATTTATTATTGGTGTCATTACTTTCTAATCCAATTAAACCCAAAGGAGAACCTGCTATTCTAGACATCTATATTGATTGTTTTTATTTATATATTTAATAAACCATTTTACCTATAAAAAATAAGTAGGTTTTAAAATTAATATATAAAATATCTAAAAAAAATAGAAATTATGAAATATATTAAAACATACGAATCATTCAAATCATCTAATGGTAAATTAGACGAAGGAATATTAGGTAAACTTTTCGGTAAATTAAAGAATAAATTATCTTTAGGGTTCTCTAAACAATTTGGATCAGCTAAAAAGGTTGATGAAATAATGGAAGAATATAAAGCTGAAATAATGAAAGCTGAAGTAGAAAAAAATAATATATTAAAAGCATACGCTGGATATTTAAAATCTGTTAAAGATGGAGCTGATAAAGATGAGTCTAAAGAAAAAGAAATAGGAGGAACTTATGATAAAGCTGAATCAAATTATGTTAAGCAATTGGATATAATAAAACAAAAGTTTGATATTAAGTTCAATGATATAATGGAAGACGAAGAAAATAAAAAAATAGTAAACTTTGTAACCTTAAAAAAATTAGAAATGCAACAAGAGTTATTGAAAAATGAACTATCTATTGCGTTAACTGATACGGGGTTAGAAGAAGATGATATCAAAAATGATCCATTTTTCAAAAAATTAACTGATTCTGTTAATAAGAAAATGGAAGGTAATGTTAAAACACAAAAAGAACAAACTGATGGATTAAATGCTGAAGGAGGTGATGAAGAAGAATCAGAAGGTTCTACTTTTGATTTTGAAAAAGCTAAGTCTGATCCTAAAGGATATGAATGGAAAGATTCTAAATTTACTAAAGATTATAAATTCGAACAAGGAGAAGAATTGAAATATTTAAAAGGTTCTGGTTTTGAAAAGGATGGTGATGATTATAAAGGAACTACTGCTTATCTTATGCCAAACGATAAACAAAAGGATGATGATGGTAACTCAGTAAAAAGTGGTGAAATAAGAATTACTACAGCTAAAGATGATGATACGAATAACGGATTTGTAATAGCTAAAAGTAAAGTAATATCAACTAAAAAATCTGATGAGGAATCAGCTAAAGAAGATAAATAATAATAAGTTAAATAAATGTGGCAATTAAAGAATTTAATATAAAATTAATAGTAATATTTATATCAGCTATATATCCATTTATAATGATATATGGATGGGGCTCACTGGATTCTATATCTCAATATTGGAATACGCCATTTCAACCACTTTTTATAATATCTAATATATTATGTTCATATTTTTTCTTTACACTTCCTAATTGGAGAATTCCTAGTTTCTTTTTATTACTATTGACTAGTTTTAGTTGTGTTCAATTTAGAATAACACATAATATCTTAGCTATATGTTTTTATTTCGGTTGTTTATATTCTTTGTTTAAAAATAAAAGACTTAAATTCTACAGAGTATTATATATACTTTCAATACCTTTTTACTTTTATTCTATTATTTTAGGAGAAATTATTAGTATTTTAACATTGTGTTCATTCCACTTACAGATTATTATTTACAAGGAAAAATTAGAAAAGTTAAAAAGAAGTATAGTAAGAGAGATAGAAGAAGATTAAGAGAAAGAAGAAAAAACTAAATTATATAAAATAAATTAAAAATAAAAACCTACTTTTAAGTGGGTTTTTTAATGCTTAATAATCTCTTATTATTTGAGAATTTGAGAACTTAGATAAATTTTCCATAACATCATCTACTAGTTCATTGTTTTTTCTAAACTCGTTATAAAAAACTAAAACATTAAAATTGTTATCACCTAATATCTTTTTAAGATTCAAAAGTTTTTCTATAGAAAAGTCATTATCAAAATCAGGAATATAATAAATATCCTTTTTCTTTTCAATAGCTTGTCTTATCTTATTAAAGATGAGTATCTTTAGATAAGTTTTATCTTTTTTTATATCTAAATCTTCCTCGGATTGAATCTTCCTAAGATCTATAATATACTTATTCTTAATACTATTGACTTTAAGATATTTATCTATCTTTTTCCTAGTCTTTACATAAACACAAAAAAACTCCATTAATTATAAATTATACTTTTTTGAAAAATATAAATTATATATTAAAAAGGTTATGCCTCTATGTAATAATATATAAATTAAATATTTTATATATAGTCTATGGATAAATATTCAGAAAAGTTTTTAAATCAACACAAAAAATTAAGTTATTCTGTAATTGGATTTGAATTAGAGTTTTATTTAAAGGATTTTTCCTATTATAAAACACTTGAAATGTTGAATAAAGAACTGAGTCCAGTAAGGGTTCATGGGTTCAGACAGTATCATTCATCATTTAAACCAAACGCTTCTAACTTTAAGATAGAACCTGATTTAAGTGGTGGTTCTAATATGGTTGAATTGGTTACAGGACCAATGCCTTACCATACAGCTAAATTTTACTTAATTAAAATTCTTAAATTTATATCCAATTATGGATATACTAATGATAAATGTTCTATACATTTCAATGTTTCTTTTGATTCTGATAGAAAAGATTTAAATGATTTAAATGTTCTTAAATTAATTTTAAATACTGATGAAGAAGAAATTTATAAATATTATCCTTCTAGAGAAAATAATGTATATTCAAAAAGTGTTAAAAACATGATACCTTTTAGAGACTATGATTTCTTTAACGTTCCTATAAGTGTTGTTAAGAACAATATTAAAATACCTGATGATAAATATTATGGTATTAACTTTTTAAATATAATAGAAAGTAAAGAAGACCAAAGAGTTGAGTATAGATATATCGGTGGTAAAGATTATCATAAAGATTCTGGTAGGTTATTATATTTCTTAGATAAATTTATAGTAAATGTTTATAATGCTATTGGGTCACCATTTAATAGATATGATATCGATATGTTGGAAGAGTTTTTAACAGATAATATATCTAAATTTAAGAATTTCTCAGTATATGATAAGTTTTTAGTTGATTATCCAAGAATACAAATACAGATAGACCAAATAAGTGTCTATGAAGTAGTTTCATCATATTATAATGTTATTTATCCTAAATTATTTAAATTAATAAATGGATCTGAACAAGTAGGTGATTGTATAGTAAATTATGATACGAGTAGACAAAGATTAGAAATAGTAAACTCTAAGTTAGTAGGTATTCAAACTATCTCAGATTTAGACCTTATTAGTTGTGACATAGAAGGTATATTCGAAAAATGTCACTTGATTAGTTGTGATGTAAATAACTCACAATTAAAAAAATGTAAGATAAATAATACAGAATTAACAGAAGTTAAATTATATTCATGTGATGTTGATAATTCTGACCTAAACGATTGTTTTGTTATGGGTGGTAATTTCAATGGTAATATGTATGGTGGTGTTTTTAGATCCGGTGAATTGGGACCTGAAGCTTATTTTGATTCTGAGACTAAGGTAGTCACCGATAAGAACAATTTCTTTGATACTACTTATGGTGATGATGACGTATCTAGTAAAGATAGTATGAAGAATAAATTAAAGACTTTTAGAAAATAATATATAATATCATGAATATACGGAAATTTAAAGATTATAAAAAAATCAACGAATCTGCTCCTAGGCTTCCAAAAAAAGAAGATTATTGGATAAAAAAGGGAAAGACAGGTAAAGATGTAATGATATACACACACGATGATATGGATGGTATATTTTCAGCAATTGTAGTAAAAAAATACTTAAAAGATGCTGGATTTAATATCAAAGGATATGGTGTTTTGAATTATATGGATGGTTGGAAAAATACTTCTTTAGATCCCAAAATGATTAATGTGGCTGTTGATTTTGCTTCAATGCCTGACAAAGACAGAGAACATATGATAGACTTTTATGTTGATCACCATGGTGTATACTCAGCTGAAGAAAAGGAACACTTTAAAGACAAGCCAGTTTTAAAAACTAAAACTGATTCAGCTTATGAAGGAATTTGTATTCAATTAGGATATACATTAAATAGTGAAATTTTAGATGCTATTGATATGATAGATTCGGCTAAATACACACATTATAAAATAGATTGGAGACAATTATTAGACTTTAATTGGCAATCGTTTAAGAAAAGTGAGAATCCTAAGTTAGCGTTCGCATCTGCTTTTAATCAATTCTTAAAAAGGTCAGATCATAAAACACTTATTGAAGTTATTGATAATGTAGATGAAGTTTCTATTTACGCTATTTATAACGCTATGAAAAGATTGTATCCTGGTAATAATAAAAACTTTAGAACTGGAGAACCAAAAGATATGTTATCTGATGCTGAGTGGAGATTATCTACTATGGCCAAAAGAACAAGAGGTAGAAATAAAGAAAAAACTATTTATAAAACAGGTGCTGATTTTATAAATTCAAACACATCAAATGGTCTAATAAAATTAGACGGATATCAATTAATTGGTGGTGTTGCTTTTGTACCATCAGGAACTTGGGCAAACGCACTTAGAATAAGAACTATTTTGTTACAAGATTATGATTCGGGTATTATACCAAAAGAACATGATGTTAAATTTACCATGTTACAATATGGTAATACTATACAAGTAGCTTCTTTTGGTGATATTAAAGATATGAAAGATAGACCTATTTTGAAAAATGGTAAAGGTGTTGATGATTTAGGTTCTTATATGACAGGACTACTGAAGAACTTCCAAGATCATTTAGGATATTATGAACCAGATACATCTATTGGTCAAGAAGAAATAACAGTTTCTGGAGGACATGGTGGTATCGGTACTATTAGTAATATTATAGGAACATGTGATGTAGGACCATATAAAGGTCATAGATTCTTAGATTTATTTAAGAATAAGATGATATCTGATTTAGGTGGTATTATATTACCAATGAAATTGAAATGGGTTGCTGAACCAAAGGGATATGCTACTAAGGATCCAGAGATGGATGGTAAAGTAATGAAAAAATCTGATATCAGAAAAATTGATAAATATGGTAATATTGTAGATCCAGTAGAAGAAAATTTTGATTATCATTTAACATCTTCGGATGGATCTGAGTACCAAGTTAGTAGAGATGAATTTTTAGAACTAGGTTTAGAAAACGGAATGAATCCTAGTGATATAAATATTGATATGGATAATAAAAAAGTAATTGCTACTTTTTCAGATTACTCTAAAAAATAATACTACACAAGAGATATGAAAAGAATATTAAAACATTCTTTTCATATCTCTTTCTAAATCTCTTTTTTTAATATCTTGTCTTTTATCATAATCACGCTTTCCTTTAGCTGTTGCTATTTCTACCTTAATTTTTCTACCAACTATTATATTCAATAAAATAATAGTTTTACCCAAATCTTTTATTTGTTTCTTTATTTTTTTTATTTCAACTTTCTTTAAAAGAAGTTTCTTATCTCTATTTTCTTCATGTATAACCGATGGGTGAGACCTATTATATCTAGATATTCTCATGTTCTTTATCCATAAAGCATTATCTTTTATATAACAAAAAGTATCTGATATATTAACTGAAGAATCTCTAATCGATTTAACTTCACATCCAGTTAATATAATACCAGCCATGTACCTTTCAATAGTTTCGTAATTAAAAGTAGATTTCTTGTTCCTTATCGTCTTCTTCGTATAACCCATCTTTAAAATATTTAAAATTTGATGTAATTGTTGGTGTTTGTCTTTTTATTATAGTTCTAAATCCTAATACTTTAAGTTGTTTTTCACTGAATTCTATACTTTTAAACACATTTTGGTGTAAAATTGTATAAGCTATTATTTCATTATCATGGAATCTTTCGAATAATAAAGATACTAATTTTATTTGATCAGACAAATTGAATCCAGATAAATTATATTCAATTTTTGTATTATATCTAACTAAACATCCGAGTTTTTTAATATCAATATCAGAAGCTTTGTTAGTATCTACATATCCATCTTTCATAAAAAAATAAAGCTTTTTATAAATATTTTCAAAATATGTATCATTGTTTATTCTTTTCCAAAATTTAGGAAATTTATAACAATCAATGTATTGTTTTAATATATCTATTTTATCTAAATGTTCTTTATCAACAGGAGCATTCTCGTTTAACAATAGTTCGTATAATAAAGAATCACTTCCTTTATTTTTTGTTTCTTTTACTATAAAATATTTCTCTAATACATTTTTATTTAATTTGAACTTTTTGTATGTTTTTTCTTTGAAAAATCTATAACTTTCAGAAACATACATGTTTTTATATTGTTTTAAGAAAACATAAACCATATCTAAGGTCTCCTTAACGGGCTTTATGTCTAAGTCTTTACATTTCTTTAGATACCTTATGATAGTATTACTAGGCGTCTTTAAGTTATTTACCACAATCTCCTTATTGATTAAAAAATGTTCAAATTCCTTAGTATAAAAAGGTTCTTTGTTTTTCAAATCATAAGATACTTGTGTGCAACTTAAATCAAATCCAGTTATGAAAAAGGGACTTTCTATATTAGCATAATATTCTATAGTATTTAAAATACCTTCTTCTTTTGAATTGTCTATACTAAAAAAGTTATCTCCGATTTCTCTAACATAAGGAAGATAATCTTCATTAACACCATTAATTAATATCTTCTTAATATCAGTTTGTATAAAAAACTTACTATCATGTATAGATTCTCTATTTTTAACTATTTTTTTTAGTTTAAAAATATCTACATCGTCAAATTTGGTATCAACATCATATAATAAACCATATACTGTGTTAGCAAGTGATCCACCAGATAAAAATCCATCATCTGGTAGATCACACTTTTCTTTAATTATATCAACAGCTTTAACTATTAATTTATTAATGTCTATGTTCATTTAAATTAGATTTAATCGAAATGTTGATCGATAAGTTCAAATTCTCTTTCTGTCTTTTGTATTAATATTTTTCTAGCTCCTCTTATCTGACTTTTAACGGTAGATAGATTTCTACCTAATTTTTCAGAAATTTCTTTATAAGCCATTTTTTCGATTTCCCTCATTTCTATAACTGTTTTATAAGGGTCTTTTAATTTCTCTATCTCAGTTTTCATAATATTGGCTTTTCTTACTAAGATGTTCTCCAANTTATTTTGATCATTACTAGAATAATCATATTCGATGAAATCTTTCATAGTAGTACCATCACCATCAACTTCATTATCAATAGAAACATTTCTTCTACTTTTCTTAATATTTTGTAGTGTGATGTTTTTTGCTATTGTGAATAACCAGGTTGAAAATTGAGACTTTGTTTTATCATATTTCTGTATTTTATCCAAAGACATCATAAAAGCATCCATTGATATGTCTTCAGCTACTTGCTCATCACGACACATCTTATTTACGTAATAAACTAATTTTGGATAATACTTTGTGAATGTTGATTGGAAGTCAATTCCTGTTTGGATTTTGAATAAATCCTCTTTTTCGTTAAATAAAATGTCTCTCATACGATTATAGTTATTAATTTTTTTTATCTTCAGTCTGAATTCATTGGATATACCAAGAGGATGTAACTGTAACTCCTTTGTTTTACTATAAATATCTAATGTTTTAAATTACTATAAAACATTTAATATACTTAGCATTTACTTATATTAATTAAAAGCTAAAAAGTTTAGTTTTTATTTAATTATCTATTAAATTATTTTACCGTCTAATAAAGTGTGTGTAATAATCCACTATCATAATATAATTTACCTTCTTTAAATTTAATCAGTTCAATCATTGTGTTATGTTTTTAATTGTTTTCATTAAACATTTTTACTAATATACGGTATTTAAAATAAATAATCAATAGAAATAGAATATTTTTATATATAATTAAAAATATTTTTATATAAATGAATACTTCATTCCCTAAAGTAGCTGATCAGATATTGAACTTTAATAAAAATGTTATGGATATCTTAACTAAGATAAATACTGTAACTTCGACAAATGAAGCTTTTGTTAATTTACAATTGTCTGATGAAAATGGAGTTCTTAGAAATTTCACATTACCTTCTATTACTTCTATAAAATCAGACATTGAAAGATTAAATAACAATATAAACGCTATTTATAATATAGATTCTGGTGGATCTTTAATAGAATCATCCAATTCTAATAAATTTAGAAAAATAATAACTGTTTCTTTAAATAAAGAACCTAATGATATAGGAACTATAGGTTCTATAGATACCTTTAAATCAAAGCCTAACTGGTTCTTTGAGAATATGTTAAATCCTTTGATATACATTGATATTGATTTATCTGGAAAAGTAGATAATTTTGTGGGTAAATGTTTATCCAGAAGATACATCGTTGGTTTCGAAAAAGATGAGTCTGGTAATTTTAGTGCCTTAGGTACATCAGCTTTAAACAGCTTTAACGAACTATTTAGAGGTGATTCATCTACTAACATAGAAGACTTTGAAAACTGGCACAGAACAACTCCTGGTGTCTTACAATCAAACAATCCTAACATAGATGAGGAAATGTTTGACTTAGAACCAAATACTTTACAATATGATGGATTATTTTCGGTTCTTAAAATAGAAGAAGATAGATTAAACAGAAAACTATGGTATTATTTAAATACTTTAAATTATTTAGAGGTTGAAACTGGTGATCTTAGAAAATTAAACACAAATGATATGGTTACTATAAATGTAACCGGAACATCAACTAGATATAAGATAATTGAAGTTTCTACTGATGAATCTTTAAGTAAAGTTAGATTTGAAAGAGTTGATGGTTTAGAACCAATACCAGTAGGTACTGAGGTTTTGAAAATATATTCAAATGTTTTATATAAGAAAAGAATTAGAGTTGGTGTTGGGTATGATGAGAGAAACGTTATTTTCCTTAAACCTCTTAATACCGAAAATAATATTATTTCTAGAAATTGGAGCACAGGAACTGGATTTTATACAAATGATTTAAGATTATCTTCTGATAGTTCGGAAAACGGATTATCTATGGATGAGTTTTACTCTAACTACGCATATGATTATGGTAGGGTTATTAAAGATATATCTAATAAAACTATACCAACTACATTAGCTGGTACACCAATATCTCCATCATTAGATGTAAATAACTTTAAAGTTACTCAAATAAATAAACATTTAACAGATACTACGGATTCTGAGTTGATTAAAGAAAAGCATAATACGCAATTATCTTTAAAGTCAGAAATACAACAATTATCTGATGCTATAAAAGATAAAAACAAAAGAGCTAAAGTAGTTAAATTTAAATCTGAAAGTTCAAGAAAACAATATAATCTAGAAATTGAAGATTTAACTAGAAAAAAAGAAAGTAAAACAAAATTAATTTCTTCAGTAACTCAAGAGATATTAGACTTATCTAAAAATCCTAATAATAATGTTGAACCTAAATTCAGATTAAGAGGATTTTGGAATGTACCAGATCCTATATTAACTACTGGTACAGAACCACAACAAATTATACAATTTAAAGTTAAGTATAGATATTTAAGTAAAGATGGTAGAGAAAATTCGGTTGAAACATTTGAAACCGAAGATACCAAAGCTTCTTTCACAAATTGGGTTGAAACAGTTACTAAATCTAGAGAAAGAAAGTATGATAAAAAAACAGATACTTATATTTGGGTTGAAGAAGATTTATTAAATCCAGATGTTTCTAATTCTAATCAATTAGACATATCTATACAAGCTAATGAAAGAGTTGAAATAAGAATCAAATCTATTTCAGAAGTTGGATGGCCAACATCATCAGTAGAATCAAATTGGTCAGATCCATTATTCGTTGACTTTCCAGATGATTTAAATTCTGTTATAAATGAAAATTCATTTATATTACAAGAAGCTACTAAATCAGATTTAAAAGTTAGTATGGAAACTGAGTTAGAATCTAGAGGTTTAACTGAACACTTAGCTGATACTACTACTTTAAATAACAAAACTTTCCATCACGAAAGTAACAAGATATTATCTGGATTTAAAGATGATAATGGTGTTGCTTTAGACCTGTTCGAATATCTTAGAAATTTAGAAGATAAAATAAAAGGATTAGAAGAAAAAATCAAAAGAGCTAAAGGTGAACTTGAAGTTGTTATACTTAGGAATAATCAAGAATTTATTATTAAGAATAATTCAACAACTACATTTAATGTAGAGTGTGAAGATTATTTAGATAATTATACATCAACTGGTGTTCCAAGTGGTAGAGTTTATCAAAACAATATTTATGTTGTTAAAGACTTTGTTGTTAGGGTTAATAACGTAGCAATTGAATCACCATTAGGATTATTATCTAACCGAACTTATTTACAGAATCCAGACGTTTATAAAGATGACATACCTCAAACATTTTGGGTTAATAACCAAGATGAGTTAATAACATCAGATATATCATCAACTACAAGGTCTCAATTAAACAATCAGTTTGTTTGGTCAGTTAATTATGATTCTGTGAGTAATACTAGTTTAGGTAAATTAGGAGAAAATATTGGTAACTCTTTTGGAGGTACAGTAAATAACTCTATTACAAGTGTTTTAGGTTCAAATGAATTTAATGTTGGGTATAGTGAAAATAGTATACTTAATTTTAATTCTAATAACAAGTCATTATTGGAAACTACAAAATGGGTTGATAATAATGTTTCTATTTCATCTACTACTAAATTACTTACTTCTATACATCCAGTTGTTGGATCATTAGAAGAATTGGTTGAAACTAATAGTGATAAAATAAAATCAATTGATCCAGGTGAGAATAGTTCTATAACTATTCCAATAAATATTTATTTTAAAGTTAATGCTTTGGATTTCAATCAAACTGGATTGAATTATGAATATATTAACTTTAATAATTCAAAGGAAACTGTTAAACATGTTAAAAAATTGAAATTCTTCTTGGAGAATGAATCAGAAAATAGACCTTTTGAATTTACTATGAAATTTAATATTAATAGAAATAAAGTTGTAGTTAAGAAAACTACACAAGCGATAAATCAATCGGTTAGATAATGGTATATAAAAGTTTTGGTATAATAAGGACAAATGTTGGATTAACTACCAATATTAAATTAATGGTTAAATCAGATTATAAGTTGTATTTGGATTCAATTGATTCTAATGATGATTTATCTTTATCTAGATTTAAAAAGTTTGCTATAAATAAAAAAGATAGATATGATAGATTAATACCTAACTTTTTCAATAAATTTCCATCGGATTTAGCTTTTGATATAAAGTATGATAATGATGTTGATTCTATGAAAGACGATTTCAAACACCAATATGATGAAATTTATCAATATGGTGCTAGAAATATAATTAACAATAGGTCATATTCTGAAGAATTTGAATATTTCGCACCACTTTATATTTTCCCTGATAATTTACCTAACTCATTTATTATATTTAGAGTAGATGATCCTGGATTGGATATTTATAATAAAGATAACTTTAGTGAACTTATAGTAAAAAACCTAAAAACCGTTAAAAGATTTGATTTAACTAAAAAATCACCTTTAGGTGAATGGTTGGATATAAACTATACTAGAAACGATTCGTTTCCAATAACACCATTAGATGTGGATTTCAAAAGAAATGAGTTCTCTAAATGGTATGGAATAGATTATAAAACAGGAGGTTATGTTAATAAGTCAATATTCTTAGAAGAATGGTTTGGTGAGGAAAAAGAAATATTCGAAATGGAGAAATTTATCTTTGATGGATATAAAGATAAAAAAGTAGTTTTTCCTAATATACTTAATTTAAGTTTCTTATTTGATGATACTCCATCTACTGCAGATAGAAAAAGAAAGTGGTCTTTAAATAGGTATTATGGTTTTTATTTCGATGATATGGAACATGTTATAAGTGTTTTCCCGACTAAGACAAAAGAGACTAAAGAAAATATATCTATAACAAAAGATAATATAATTACACACCCTGATGGATATCCATTTATAGAAGAATGGAATGATAATATAACTAATTATATTGAAATTGAAGGAATATTTTATAGAATAGAAAGATTGGAAAATATCAAAGAACCTGAATTACCATCTGAAATAGTAGATGATTTAGAAGATGATGTCGTTATAATTGATTTTAAAAATAATACCGAAACAACTAGTATAAATAGTGCTTTTGTTGAAGAGTTTTTAGATTATATAGTTTATACCTATAAAATAATATCAACCAAAACACTATCTAAATTCACAAATAGTTATATAAATAAAAATACATCTATATCAATAAACTCAGATAATGAGATAAAAATATCAGATGTGGATTATGATGTGGATTTATTTGATAATGCTGATGTTTGGTTAATAGAAATAAATGGTGTGTTTCACAACATAATTAGATCATCAACCGGTAGTTTAAAATTAGTAACTGATTATTCATTTTTATTTGATGATAAGTCAACTAATTATTCATATAAAGTTGGTGGTGATGAAACTATAGTCAGTATGTTAAAAAAACAAGGTGATGATCAAGAAGAATTTAAAATTTATAAATTAAGATTTACTGATTTAAAAGACTTTGATACTAGAATTATTGATACAGAACCTTCTAAATTTGAATATGAATTAAATGATAAATTAACAGATACTGATGAATCTAAAATGTATGTTACTGATTTAAATAGTGAAACTAATCCCAAAGAAGTGGATAGTTTTGTTATCGATGAAAAATTAGTAAATATTCCAGTTTCATCTGAATACACTGCTAATTATGAAACATTTAAAATAACTGAAACAGGATTAACAGAATTATGGAGAAAGAATTCAGTTTATTGTAGATGGGGATTCCAAAAATCTTTATCAGGTAATGATTATCCATATGTTTTAAATAATTCATTATTATTTGAAGATTTTAATAGAACATCTAATCCTTTTAATCCTGAACCAAAAAGAATTGAAAGAAATTTAGATTATTTTTATACTATAAATTCTGATAGTTCTGATTATGTGCACCATACACTACATTTAGAAGAATATAATGGTGATAATAGTTTGAAAAGTGATTACTTTTTTGATTTACGTAAATATTTAAATGAAGATGGGTATGATTATTATTCTAATTTCTTTAATAAAAGGTCTAATTTTTTCAATGGGAAAATTAGTAGAAATACTATAAAACATTCTTATTTTAATAAAGGTGATCAATCTATACCTAATGTTACATTATTTAGAGGTATTAAATTTTTAATTTATGATGTAGAAGATATTAGAAAAAATGAAAACAATGAATTAGATGTAATAAATTTAAAAACATCTAATGAATTTCAAGATTATAAGTTTTCTATACTTTTATCTGATAATAAAGAAAACCTAACAAAGACCTACGAAGAAGATTTTCATATAAAGGAATGTGAGATAGCAGCTACACATAGTTTACCTTTCACTAACCCAACTACGCCATCTTATGATGATTCATCAAGTGAAAGAAAGATATATCATGATGGCTCAAAGAGAGATGATTTAGTCGGTAAATATATTATCTTTGGTGATGATATGAACGGATCTACTATTCCTGATTTTACAACAAATCAATTAATAACCGAACATTGTGAACATGTTGTTTTATTTAAAATAAAATCATGTGATGAGGACCCTAATACTGGGTATTTTTATTTAGTTCTTGGTAAACCAAATGGTGATCCAATAGATATATCATCAACAACAACAAATCAATTACCTACAAGTTTGGGTAATTTTAAAACTATAGATTCTATTGATGATTATCCTTATATAATATTAGATGGTATTAGTAGTAGTAGTAGTAGTAGTGAAGTAACATTAGGTGGTGAAATAAAATTAGACATAAACGGCTCTAAATATGATGTTATTGTAACAGAAAAAGATAAATTAGATAATGGTGATACTTATATTATAGCATATGATACAAGTAATAGTGGTATAAATTTACCACCAGGTGCTGAATTAATATTTGATATAAATAACATCACTACTAGTTCACTACTAACTAATGGTAAATTAACTTATGTGGATATTGTTAGTGAAAATATGATGAAATGGATAACCATAGAAAATTGGCAAATGGATAAAGAATATCCATTTAATTCTTATGTTTCATATGATGATATTATTTATAGATCAGTTAGTAAAGTTGGACCATCTAATCCAACAGTAGAAGTTAGTGTCGATTCAAATAAATATACCATAAAATCAGCACCTTATAATATTGATGGTTGGGTAAAATTTGATTATGATAAAGATAAATCTTATTTTTATAACTTTAGTGATATTTATGCGATAAATGATATTGTTTATTCAAATGGTGATTATTATAAATGTGTTTTTACAACCAATATACCAGGTGGTTATGATTTTTGGAATCCTTATTATAATATTAACGGAAAAGGATATAGTAAAAATGAAGTAGTTTTACATAAAAGTAAATACTATGAATCTATTATAAATAAAAATTTTTATTCACCATCAGAAAATTATCCTGGAAGTTGGTTAGAAATAACACCAGGTGTTGGTGATACTATAAAATGGGATAAAATTTTAATATGGAATCCATCTAAAAGTTATATTTTAGGAGATGTAATATTACATAATGAAGTTGTTTATAAAGCTAATAAGATAGATATCGAGATAGGTGATGAACCAGGTATGTCAGATAATTGGACAAGAGAAAATAGCTTATTGCCTGATAGTGATATTATATACAAACCAAATAAAAATCCATTTATAAGATTTAATAATAATTATTATTTATCAACATCCAATAGAACCAATTCAACATTGGATAATGGTATAAAAATATACATTAATAAAAAATGGAAAAACGTTTTAGTTAATATTGAAATAAAGGATAATACAACTCCTAATCTGAAAAATATTAATAGAGATGAGTTATATGTTGAATTAAATAAAAAATTAACAGCTAATAATTTCATTAATTGTATAAATGATTTTTCAAATAAATATGACTTTATAGATTATTTAAAATATATTATAATTGATGAAGAAGGTGATATAACAGAATATGATTATAATGATATTGAAGGACTTCCTTATTTAATAAATTGTGAATTTCCTGATGAATTAGAAGTAAAAATAGATTCGTTAAATACTGAGAATATAGATTTAAAGAATGATTTAATTGCTAAAAAGGTTCTTAAAGATGGATTTTTAGATAATAACGAACAAATAAATTATTATAATGATGTTCCTGTAGCAGTTAAAATAACTGAAAATAAAAATGAACCAAAGACATTTAGTAACTTTGGTGGTAATAAAAATTTAACAAACAATTTATTATATAGATTTTCTGGATTTTATATGCCTATTTTTTATGATGTTCATATGTTTTATAAAGGACTTGAAAAAGGTAAAGATATTTATAAATTCGCAACTACTTGCACAACACCTGTTAGTTTTGATAATATAGAAACCCCAAACTTACCATGGATGAATCCTATACCAGAAGGAGATCTTAGTTATAGAACATGGTTTTTTGAGGATAAATTTAAAGAAATTGGTGGTGATCCTATTGTTATGTATAATAAAATTATGACACATAATCTTAATCCATTCGGCGTGGATAGAATAATATATCATAGTCCAATAAAACAAGGATGGGATGCTGTTTTGGTTAATTATGAAAGAAACGCATCTTATTATCATTATTTTTTACCAGATGATAAAAAATATGTAATATCTGATGAACCAACACCAAATACATGGGGTACAGTACCACCACTAGCTCCACATAATGTTTTCTCAACCAATTGGTTCGATGATGAATTTATAGATAATAAGAGCAGCTTTACTACTAAAATAGTAAATTTAATACAAAGAGATAAATATGTTTATAAAACACCTTATGATATAACACCATATATTGGTTGGTATGTAGTAGCTAGTGATTATGTTATAGATATAAGAGATGCTGATCTACATACAAATGCTCCTAATACTTATATTGAACCATATTATGATCATTTAGTGGAAAGTATTTACACATGTGAAAATATAAATAGTGCTATTGTTGTAATGTATAAAATAGAAACAGCTAGATTTAATGATGATACTGGATTCTTTGAGTTCTCGGTTGTTTATCCGGATGGTGGCGAACCTTTGCATATAATTAACCACATAGAAAAATTAATGTTAGTTGAGAACTTAAATGACAACTTTGGTGTGTATATAGAAAGTGATGTTTTAGAAGTAAGTGTAGGTGATGTGGTTAAAATAATAGATACTGATTCTGACTTATCTAATAATATCGAACCATATTACATCAAACATGTTACTAGACTAAATAAAGGATTTTTATTAGATATTTATGACGCTAATGATAATAGACTTTCTTTCCATGATAAAAGCATTGGTTCTATTGAATTACCAAAAAGTAGTTATATAGATAATTATAAATTCAATACTGATTTAACAGAATTTGGAAACATGTTGGAAAAGAAAGTAAGTAAAATAAATAGAAAAGGAAGTGTGTTGAAATTAAAGGATAAAAGTGATATAAGGTCAATTTATCCAATGTTAGATGAGTTTGGGTATACATTTACAGATTTCTTTGTATTTAAAGGAACATTTGATTTTAATTATCATTTAGAAACATATGGATCCGAAGGTGAATCTGAAGGTTTGTTGGATGTTAATGATTTAGTTAAAAGCTTCAACTTAGGAAAAAAATAATAAAGTTATGAGAAGAAATTATATATCACCAGAATTTGTAAATTCCAAAATATATGGAAGTTTTAATTCTTATGAAGAAAGCAATTTCTTTGGATCTAAGATGCTTGAAATAGAAGATTTAGTTGATATAATAGACCAAAACATTATTTATTACCAAAATTCCAAAAACGAACAAATAGATGCTAATGTAGAAACTGCTCAAAACGCTATTATATATTCTAGTTTTGAAAATAAGAATCAAAATCATACTTTAACAATAGATGATTCACAATCAGATGATCAAAAAAAGTCAAATACTAGATGGTTATTAGATATAGATTTAAAAAGTATATTAACAGAATTTGTATTTGCTAACCTTAAAAGAGAAAGAACCTTTCAATCATTAACTAACGATATGGTGGTTTCTAAAGACGTTAATGTTTTTATACGAAACTATATAACTAATAATGTTTTAGATAGATATAGTCTATCCAATATAGATTTATATGTCGATTATCTTGATTTAAAAAGTGAAGATAATTTTCAATATGAAAATATTTTCGATAAAAGATCCTTTACTAAATTAACTAGGTTCCAAACCGAAACTAATTACAATAGCACCAAAACTAGATTAACATTTAATCAAGAACAAACATCCAAAGATTGGTCTTTTAAATATTCGTTTAATTTAAAATTCGTAAAAATTTAGATTAGATAAAACTTTATGAAATACATACTATATAATTCACATAATACTTAAAATTATATTTATATGTTAGAAAAAGAAATTTATGGAAATCCAGAACTGGCACATGTTTTTGATGACGAAAACAGGTTAGACAAAAGAGGTATTAGGAATAAAACTATCTCTGAGGAAATTTTAGCTGATTATGAGGCTTTTGATTATCGAATACCTAAGAAAGGTGATGTGGTTAGTGCTACTTTTCATAATCAAAGTGATTCAGAATATCTACTTAATGTTAATGGGTTTAAAGACTTTATCAGAGTTGATAACAAAGGATCTGAATTCAAACACTTTGAGGACTTAGAAAAGGGTGATGAGATTGAAGTTATTATCACACAAGTTAATAATGATGATTTTATTATTAAAGGTAGTGTAGATGCTATACAAGAAAGAATAGCAAGAGATAAAATCTCTAAACTTAGAAGAGGTGACTTTGTTTACGCTAAAGTATTGGAAATTAACCCAGCTGGGTATAATGTTCAAATTAATCAAGGGTCGGTAACTTTATCAGCTTTTATGCCTAATACGTTAGCTGGTATTAATAAATTACATGATCCATCTTCTATCGTTGGTCAAGACTTAGAAGTGTGTATAGAATCTTATTCACCATCAGAAGGAACTTACATCGTAAATAGAAAAAAATATCTAAGAGGTCTTATTCCAGAAGAATTGTCTAAATTAGAAACTGGTCAAGTTTATGATGGACATGTTACTGGTACAGCACCATTTGGTATCTTTGTCGAATTTAACGATTGTTTAACTGGACTTATCCACAAAGTTAATGTTTTGGATGAGTTTAGAGATGAGATTAGTGATATCAAACCTGGTCGAGAAATTCAATTTTATGTTAAAGAAGTTTTACCTAAAAATAAAATTATTCTTACTCAAATTTTGAGAGAATCTTTATGGGACACTATGGAAATTGGTATGAACATAAAAGCTAAAGTTAAGGATATTAAACCCTTTGGTGTATTAGTTTTATTAGATGAGGAAACGGTTGGATTAATTCCATCAAATGAATTGAAAAACAAAAAGGAACTCAAAAAGGATGATGATGTTAATGTTAAGGTTTTATCAGCAGATAAATCTAACAGAAAAATATCACTATCTATTGTGTAATACAATTATTTTCTTTTCATTAAACCCATAGTTTTAATAACTATGGGTTTTTTTATGATCAAGGTTCTTTAAATCCTTTATATTTAAATCCTTTTAATTCACCGTTTATAGAATCACAAACAGATTCTGAATGTGATATTGTATTTTCTAATATAGAAAGTAATATATTCAATATAGAATAAGCCTTTAATAAATTATTATCCGAAGAATAAAAATTAGAATTACATATACCTTCTATTAAATCAATAGTTAGTGATAATGTATCATTGTTCTTTACTTTCATTTTTTCTATTATAGTGTCTGGTATTCCATCTTTCCTCATTTCAGATTCATAATCATAAATAGTATTATTTATTAAACCCAATGAACATTTCCATATCTCAGCATCATCCATAGTTTTAAATTTACCTGAATTTATAAAACTAGTAATATTTTTTTTGTAACCTTTTAAATATATTTCAATATACTTTCTAAAAACAGCTGTCCTATATTCTGTTGAGAATTGAAAAGTAGGTACNTTTGAATATAACCAAAAGTCTATGAAACGTATAATATCATGATTTACAATATCAGTTTCTTTAATACTTTTCTTAAAAGGTTCAATACTTTTATTCTTCGGCTTTTTACTAACTAAGTTTGTTACTAACTTACCAATCCATTCTAATTTAGATAAAGCGATTATCATAGAAATAATCGATAATATTATAACACCCCCCAATCCATATCCGTCCGCATACTTTATAATATCAGAAAAATTCATATATAGTTAAATTTATTTAAATTTATATATTTAAATTAAATACCAAAAAAACAAACAGAAGCTTTAAATTTTATATATACTTTAAATAATTAGTAAGATATGAGCCTAAAGTATAATATAAATCTAATTCATTCTAACATTAAAGAATTGTATAAAGAAACTAATATTAAAGAAAGTTCTGATAAGAAATTTGGAAACTATTTTAAATTTAATATCATATCAGAAGGTAAAGAACTAATAATAATAGTAAACAAAAAAGATTTAGAAGGAAACGTTTTTAATTGGAAATATTATTCAGATCCTTTAAATGAGGATTCACATTTGGTTGAAAGAACATCCGATTTATATAACATATCAGAACATATTAAAGATATTTTTGATAAAAATAGATTTGATAATAATTATTTAAAAAATATTTAAAAATAAAAAATGAGTTTAGATTTTGTAGGTTTAACCTTTGACGGTATAAAGG
>JGI24539J26755_10000071_pt1 | contig 41818 bp, 35 predicted proteins | sample NorSeaMetagenome_2_FD_26755 | JGI IMG/M metagenome (IMG submission 26755) | reverse complement strand
CACCAGCACCACCACCAGCACCACCACCAGCACCACCACCAGCACCACCACCAGCACCACCACCAGCACCACCACCAGCACCCACATCTGCACCTGCAACTACAGAAACACCAGTACCCGAACAATCATCTGATACAACAAAAAAAGAAGAAAGTGATGAAGAAGATGAAGAATATACAAAAGCTAATATAATTCATGGAAATTTAGTAATTGACAGATTTTATTGCAAAGATAATAATAAATCATACATTAGAAAGATTGTAAAACAAATAGAAGATATAGAAACAAAAGTGAATGGAATTGATGGGTCCGATAATGAAAATGATAAAAAACAAATAGATTGCCGATATGATGCGGATTCTAATTCAGATTCTAGCAATGATTCTGATTCTGATTCTGAACCAAGTCAAAAAAATTCAGAACCAGGTTCTGAACCAAATGAAAATAATTCTGAAAGCATTTCTGACAATGATTCAACAGATAATAGTAAACAAAATGAAAATAATTCTGAAAGCATTTCTGACAATGATTCAACAGATAATAATAAACTAAATGAAAATAAATCTGGAAGCATTTCTGACAATAATTCAACAGATAATAGTGAACCAAATGGTAAAAATAACAGTAAACCAGATGGTAATAATAACAGTAAAACTAAAACTAATAGAACAGGTGGTGGAAATAATGTTAATAATTATTTAAAAAATGCATACAACATTGGTATGATTTTAGGTACAGATGCAAGTATATATTACAAAGTTGCTCTTGAGAGATTAGAAAATCCAGCATTAAAAAAAATGAAATCCATAAAACGTAAAATGAAGAAAACAAGAAAAAGAATAAATAATGTAGTAAAAAAATTTGTAAAAAATAATACAAAAAAAATAAAAATTAGATTTGATAAATCAATAAATCAATAACTATTTTTGCTTTTCCATTCCATATAACCTATACTTTTATGTATATCAAATGATGTTTCTAAATGCTCCTGTGCTATTTTGAAAATAATTAATTCAACATTATCTAATTGTTTTATATATTTTCTAATTAAATCGCATTCGCAATCAGAAATACATTTAAATTCACAGGTTGTTTCTGTATCAGATTCAGTTTCATATTCAGTTTCATATTCAGTTTTATATTCAGTATCGAAATTTTGAGACATGTATAATATTATGTGTATAGTACATAAAATATTATTAATCAATTTTATAAGAAATAAAACATAATAAATTTCTTGAAGATTTAAAGGTAGATTTATTAATCATATTTGTTAATTCAGAATTAATTGTATATGAATTATTTAATAAGTAGATATATAAATCATGATAATTATCAGCATTCATTAATTCATTTTCTTCATTATAAATAGCATAATAACAATTATTTCTGTAACAACATGAAGAATTTGTTTTAAATGGGGATATTTTTGGTATGTTAATTTGTTTTACTAAATTTTTTAGTGGTCCTTTTGGTATTTTATCAATAACTATAATATTTTTATAACACCTATTAAATGCATCATAATATACTTCAGATGTTATCGCATATGTTTCCATTATATTTATAAAATACTTAAAAAATTGAATATAATTTAATTAGGAAGTAACATACACTGAGATGAATAATCAAAATGATGAACAATGTAATAACATAGGAAAATCAAAAAATTATTTGAGATATAATTTATCAAAAGAAATAATTGAAAGTGTTACATATTTTGCGAAAGTTCATCAGTTTGATGATAGAAAAGATTATAAAGAAGCATGGGAATTGTGGTATAAATCTCAGGATTTTTCAGATGAAGAAAAAAAATTGCGTGAGAATGGATGGAATGGTAATTTTGAAGATAAATTATTTAAAGCAGGAAGATACTACTTTCGCAGGAAAAAGGTAGATGAAAAAAAAGAAAAGGTTGAAAGAAGAACTTATATAAGTATTGATGAAATAATTTTGATTGAGATGAATAAACATATTAAAACAAATATGAGATTAAAAGATTATACACCAAAACAAGGATATAGTGACTTTTGTGAGGCTTATGAAGATATAATAACACAAGAAAAGGGTAGATTATTAGAAATGAATATAGATAAAGATATAATTTCTGAAAAGTTTAAAAAAACATATAAAAATAGGTATTTTATATTAAATAACAATGAATGAATATATTCACACAGAAATAAATAATGAATGTTGTTTGGAATATATTTTTTTTGACAATGATATAAAAAAAAATAAAAAAAATAAAAATTTTAACGATTATATCGGCAAAACAAGAAAAATACAAAAAAATAGTTTTAGTTTGCAAAATGAAATAATAGTTAGTAAACTAATAAAAGATATAGATAATTATGAATATTTTTTCATTCCAATTGATAAAAGCAAAGCATTAAATCTAATGAATATAAATAATATAGATGATAATATAACTGACCTAAATTTTTATGATTTATTTACAATACAAAAACATTCAAAAAATGATAAGTTTTATTGTATTGAGAAAAATGAAAATGATATAGAAACTGAAATAGATAATGAAATAGATAATGAAATAGATAATGAAATAGAAACTGAAATAGATAATGAAATAGATAATGAAATAAATAGTGAAATGAAAAATAATTGTAAAATAAAAACAGTATTATTTTATAATTATTTTACTAAGAATGTTATAGATAATTGTCATTTAACTTCATGTATTATAGATTCTTACAAATACTTATTAGATGGAATAGATTTATTAATTTCAAAAGATATAGTACATTTCAATATAAATGAGGGAAATATTGTATTTAATTTAATGTATGATATACCTATGCTTGCAAATTTTAATAAATCATTATATATAAAAAAAACAAATAATACTATTTTTAAAAAATATTTGTCAAACATAGATACGGTAAATAATTTACCATTTGAATTATATATTCTACATTATATTGTAAATAAATATAATGTAAATAGTAGATTAAACGATGATGATTGTAAGAAAATATTAGAATATTATTTTGAAAATAATATTATTTTTGATTTAATACCATTATATAGTAATAATTTTAAAAATAAATGTAAAGAACAAATATTATCATTTAGATTAATGAATACTGAATATATAATAGAAACAATATTAGAAAGTTATAGTTATTGGGACATATATTCAGTAAATATTTTATACATATCATTGATTAAAAACTTATTTAGTGAAGATATGTCACAAATACCACATATTTTTGAGCTGTTTCAAAAATTATTAATTATAAATTTATCTCCTTTCATAGATGATAGAAATATTATATCAAAAATAAAATACAAACTAGATAATTTATATATTATAGAAGGAAAATACATAAACGATTGCGAAATAGAAGATAATAAAACAAAATTAGATAACATGTTTAATCCTATTCATTATTAAAGTTTAGAAAAACATATAGTTTTTTTGATGTAAGTTTATTATTGCGTTATATTCTTCATCTGTAAAATTAAAATACTTTGCAATTGTTTCATCATTAATTTTATTTATATTTGGAAAAATCTGTGTTTCATTAAGTTTTGTAATATCAGGTATTAGTTGAAACGCATATTTTTCTAAATATTTCATACGATATCTGGTTGCTTCATAAATATATAATGCAGTTTTAGTTGATAGAAATTTTTGAATTAATTTAAGTTCATTTATATCATAATTAAAAATTACATAATTATCTCTACTTGATATACCAAATTCACCTGTAAAATCTATAAAAGGAAATCCATACATTTTATGTGATAAAATAATTTTAGGTATATTATAGTATGCCTGACTTATATTACTATAATTGTATATTATTACTGGTTTTGTTTTATCTAAAATACATGTTTTTACATTTTTATATGAAAAATTATTTTTATGGTAAGTATTTGAAAAGACAGATTTAACATTAGGGGAATTTGTTTTAATTACATTTAAACAACCATATTTTTCTACATAATATAATAATTTATCAATGACAGACTGACCATATAATGGTATAGGTAATTGCTTATCTATTGATATTTTATAATCAATATATTTTTTAATTGATTTATCATAAATTTCTATAATACCATCTGTTTTTTTATTAGATAAAATAAAAAAACATGTAGGTGTTTGTGCTTCGCCTGAGAATATTTTATTTGTTTCTGTATTTGTTAATGTATGTAATTTGTGTATTTTATAATTTAATAAATAATCATAATTATTCTCTTTATCTGGTTTCATCCAAATAGATGGAATTATATATAGCAAATTGCCATTTGATTTCAAAATAGATAAGGATTTTTTAACAAATCTCATCCAAATTGTTTTACCATCATTTTTTTTTTCAGATACTTTATTTTTAGGTGTTTTTTTTAGACCATTAAAATTATATGGTGGATTGCCAATAATTATATCAAATAAATATATTTTATCATTAGTATCAATATTAATATTGAAAATAATGTCATTTATCAAAAAATCATCATGTAAAATATTAGCATTCTCTCCAAATTTATCTTTTAGAATATTTATATTGTCTACATTTATTTCTACCATATAAATCATATTTTCAATTATATGTTTTTCGCGCTGTTCTTTATTTTTGATTACATTAGATAATCCAATATCTAATTTTCTAAATAGATAATTAGAAAAATTACCAGTTCCTGCACCAGTATCTAACCATTTTAAATTTTTATTGCTGAAAATATTATAAAAATTATTATCATTATAGGAAAATAAATTAAACATTTCATCAATCAAAATTTCTGGTGTAAATATTTCACCATATTTTATTTTATTTGTTTTATTTATTTTATTTGTTTTCTCTTTTATTTTTTCTATCTTTTCTTTTTTTTCTATTTTATTATCTATCATTAATTATCTATAAATTAAAACTATTATCTATAAATTAAAACTATTATCTATAAATTAAAACTATTATCTATAAATAATAGTTTTAATTTAATTTTATAACGATAATATATAATTATGGCAATAGATAGTGTAACAAGAAAGAATAAGAAAATAAATAGAAATAAAAAATTATCAAACGCATTAAATTATAAATTAAATAATAAAAATGGTAGAAAAGTATTAACTTATAATAATAATTTAGCTAATAATACAAGAAAAAATAAAATTAGTATTAATAATGAAATCGTAAGTAAAAAAGAAAATAATAATAACTATTTACTTACAGGTGGTAGCGTTGATAATCTTAGATATAATTATACACTCTCAAATCCTAGTGCAAAAATTAAATTCAATATAGATGATTCAGATAGGCTTTTTAGAGATGCAGAAAAACAGTGGAGAGAATCTAAATCTACCCACCCAGACCCAGTATTTTCATGGAATTATTTGAATATTGATGGATGGGTTGGACCCCCAAATAAAAATTTTTATTTTCAAGAAGAACTATGTGTAATGTCTATGATACCAAAACCAGCAGAAACATCAATTGGTAGTTTTTTTAAACCTTTTACTAGAAGAATAGAACGCGGTGTAGCGAAAATTATATCTATTTCAGAATCAGTAAAGAATTTAGATAGTAAACATGGTGAACAAATTATGAAAGCTTATAATGAAGCAGGAAAAATTCCTAATTTAACTATAGGATTAGATAATTTTAAAAAACTAAAAAATATTACTACAGAAAATATAGAACAACTAAAGGAAGCTATATCAAAGGTAATAATTGATGAATTATCAAAATCTCCGAATAAAATATATATACCTTTTTATATTTTTAATGCATTAGATTTTATTTATAATATTAATGGTTTTGATAACTTTAGATTATTACAAACAGAAACAGAAAATAAAGATGAAGCAAATAAAAAAAATATAGGTATGTTTAAACAAAATATTCAGTTTTTTCTAGATATTTTAAAACGTATTCAATCAAAAGTTAATAATTCTGAACTAAATGAATATATTCGATTATATGAAGAATCAACAAGGGAAAAAATACAAGAATTGGAAAATTTAAAAACACAAAGCTCATCATCTGATGATAAATTTGATATATTTGAAAAAAGTATTGAAAATTCAAAGAAAAATATTTGTCAAAATACAGAACCAGCAAAAGAAGAAAATAGTCAAGATGATAACATAGACACAGAAGACAATTCCACAGATAATTATACAGATAATTCTACAGATAATTCTACAGATAATTCTACAGATAATTCTACAGATAATTCCAGAGATAAATCTGAACAATTAAGATTAAATTACAAAACAAAAGAGAGAAAATATAAAGACAAACTTCAAAAAATGGAAGCTGAATTACAGAGTGCGAAAACTATAAAAGATAAAGCAATTGAAATGAAGGATAATATATTAAAAATGTTTTTAATGTGGATAACAACAAATGAAGGAGCTAAAAAAATGTTAGCTTCTGTAACAAATAAAACAGATATAGGAATAGATAATGAAAACGCATTGCAAAGCAATGATGTTCAAGAGCAAAGTAAAGATGAAGACTCAAACGTTAGTACAACAACAGAAGGTGATGGTGAAGTTGCTTCTAAAAATGACTCTGTTCAACAGCAAAGTCAAGATGAAACACCAAATGATAAAACATATAACGAAGTGAATAATACACAACAATTAAATTAATCTAAATAAAATAAAGTATAATGAATTTGGGTAGAAATAAATAATTATTTATGAAAATAATGTAAGTTTATAATTTTGTATTATATCGTAATTATATATAAAATGAATAATACAACAAAATATAGTAATGATCCTGAAGCAATGGAATGTTTTGACATTGAAAAATTAAATGAAGATGCAAAATTATCTTTCTATTATTTAAAACAAGATTTAAATAATTATAAATTAAGACTAATTTATCATAAAAAAGAAACAAGACATTTAATACCGTATCTTATTACTTTCTATTCTGAAGAAGAACTTGTAGACCAAGCTGTAGAATATTCGAAAAAATTAAAACATGAAATTAACAAGCTGGAAGAAAATATGAAATATGAATTAAGTTTTGAAAATATAGAATTATTAGAAAAATTTAAAAAAGATATGGATAGTGAGGAATACAAAGATAAATCAAGTAGTGAAATTATTAGTGATTTAGAAACACATCTCCAAGGTAATAATGATGAAAATAAATTTAAACTAGAAAAAATAATAAAATTATTTGAAAGAGAAAACAAAAATTAAACAAAAATTATTTAAAGATATATATTGTATATTATATTTAGTAGTTATCTTTAGTTTTCTAAAGATATTTTTATCTTTTATAAGATGCGTTAAATATAATAATTTATAAATTATTATATTTAGATATAATATAAATGGCAAATTTAATGGACCAGGTAACTGAACTTTTAGGTGGTGCTAAACGTCGTAGAAGTACCCGTACACGCAGACGCAGACGCAGACGTTCTCGCAATGTAAAACACACAAAAGACATGCATGAAGAAAAAAAATCAAGAAGAAGAAGAAACAGAAAACAACCAAAAAAAACAAGAAAACAAGGAAAAAAAACACAAAAAAGAAGAAGAAGAAAGTATCATTAAGCTATCAAATAGTATCTACTTTTTATCAAAATGAATAATATTTATTATCAAAATAAATACTATTTAACTATAATAAAATAATAATTATTGATATTTTTTGTTCCAAGATTTTTTCCAAGATTTTTTCCAATTTTTTTTTCATTATAACTGTGATTGCTTGTGGATTTATTCAATATCCAATATTTTGGGTCGTCATAGACTAGCTTTGCATTTACATTATTAAATATTTTTTCTTGGATATTTCTATTTTGAACACTATCGTGCCATTTAAAAAAATGAATAAATCCTTCATAAATAATAATATTTTTATTACTATTCTTTGAAACAATTAAATCTATTTTTTTTACAATACCTATTTGCAAGTTTTCAAAAATGGACTTGATTTTTTTTACATTTGCCCATTTTTTACTAATATATGGTATATATAGAACTAAATTTGGGTCAAATGTATACATTATATATAATGTAAATTTAAAATATATATTTATATTATTTTTATAAATATAAATATATTAGATTAAAATATATAATAAATAATCAAAATGTATCCACAAGGTGAAGAATTTATTGAATATGTAAAAATATGTTTTCCAGATTATTTTCATAATACATCTGTTTTGGATATTAGTACATTATTAAATCAAAATCAGAAACATTTTACTGAATGTGATTATTATATAACTGATGTTACTAATGATGATAATGAAGATAATATAACAAATGTAGAAGATATGAAACCTAATAGGGACTTACTATCTGCAAAAGAATTAGAATTTGATGATGAAACATTTAATGTTATAATATCCACTGAATGTTTAGAATATGACCCAACATGGGATAGAGCAATTAAAAATATTGAGAAAATGTTAAACCACAATGGTTTATTTTTACTAGTATTTGAATATTTAAATAATAATCTAATTAATAATCCTATTAATATTTATAAATTAAATAATATTTTGAATTTTGACGAAACATTCGCATATTGGGATTGTTATCAAGATAATAATTTTAACAAGTTTTTTTTTGTTGGTGTAAAAAAAAATATAAATAAAATAAAAAAAAATAACAAAAATTATAAAAATATAATAAAATATGATAACAGCATTTCTAATATAAATAATTCTAATATTACGTTAATAACCGATAAAATCAAAATTAATTTTTAAAAAACAATTATTTATTAATTATCTACTAATTATTTATTAATTAAAAAGTTTTGTAAGAAGAAAAATTTTATTTAATATTAATTTTCAATTACATCATGTAGTAACATGCGTTATTTTAAAATAACATTTAGTATATATATGGCCTTTACCATAGAATTATCCTTGTATAAAAATAAAAGCCAAAATGTTACGTTGCATAATACAACGAGACGTGAACAGGCTGAGCATTTTAATTGTAAAACGCAATATTTTATGCAGGAGATAGAATGTTTTCGTAATAATATATCTGAAAATGACTGCATACAAACAGTCATTTTTGATATTGACGAATATGATAATATGGTTGAATATATGAAACTAGTTAGACAAGAGAAAATATCCTATATTGAATGTGTATATAAAGATGATAATACATGTGATATATTGTATGTTTCACCCAGATATTTAAAAAAATTAGATAAAAATTCTGTAAAACTTATCAAATATAATATAAAAACAAATAAAGATGAACATAAAGATGAGATTCATAGCGTAATAAAAAATATTAAAAAATAAATTTAAATTTAATATTTTCTAGATTTATTTAATATTTTAAAATTCTCTCTATTTTGTTTATTTTATTTCTTTGATTTCTTTGCTTTTCTTGATAATAATTTATTTTTTAAATATTCTTGCTTTATTTTTTTTTCTTTTTTATTGTTTTTGCTTTAGTTTTTGCCTTCCTAAGTTTTTTTTTAGCTTCTTTTAAAAGTAATTTTGCTTTATTTACTTCATCTGTATTTTCTTTTTGTTTTATTTGTTTAATCATTTTTTTAGCTTTTTTAACTTTCTTGCTAGCTTTTTTAACTTTCTTGCTAGCTTTTTTAATTTTTCTGCTTCTATGTTTTTTCTTTTTGTCAATTTTTAATGTTCCAGCTCTTCCTTCTTTTCTTAATTTATGTTTTCTTTTTTTTACTGTTAATTTTCCAAATGGAATACCCATTGCATCTTTAGAATAAACAAGACGATTCTTACTTGGCTTACAAGTTTGATTATAAACGCATTGACTACTATTTTTACCATTTTTTGAAAAAAAATCTTTTATTAATTGATTTGTAATATTATTATTATCATTATTATGAATAAAACATATTCTTTTGCTAACATTATTATTTGGTATACTTATCATATTTCTATTTGTTGAATTAACTAAGTGTTTAATTAAATGATTCATATATATAATAATTATATAATTTTTAATTATATAATTATTAGCAATCATTTTTTAATTATAAATTATTATTATTCATTGCGAATTTTTATTTTTCATTCCGATTTTTTATTTTTCATTCCGAATTTACCTTTTGAGAATTTCCATTCAGGTGATATTTGATATACTACATTATTATATGTTTTACTAATCTCTTGTAATTGTTCATTTGTATATATTCTTATTTTGTCAAAATCTAAGATTCTCTCTTTAACTTCATCATTAAACTTATTTAATACTTCATTGCTTGAAGCTAAACTATTAAATAATTCAATTCCTAATGTAGTAAGCAAATCATAAATATGAATAATTTCTGTATATTTTTTCTTCATAATATTAGTTGTATAAGTAATTTGTGAATATTTATCTTTGTTGTAGCTCCCAATTATATATTGGATAGCATATTCTTCTTGATGAGTATTAAAATTGTCTATTTTTTGTCTATATTGAATCACTGTATCATGTATAATATGAGCAATTATTCTATATATTTCTTCTATCATAGATATTAGAAACTTAGATTCAGATTCATTATTTGGAATATTTGCCTTTATTTTTTTTACTATATGCAAATTCAGCACAAAATTATGAATCAAATTATTTCCACAATTAGGAGCTAGAACGGTAGCAACATTATTTATCTGATTTTTCCTTTGCATTTCAAAGAAATGTGGATTATGTACGATACCTAAGTCAATTTTACCAGTATTCCAATTCCATGCAGTATTACATCCAGGCTCAACACAATACATCTGACTACATCCACTACTCTTTTGAACACGAACACCACATTTTGGACAAGGTTTAGTGCTAGATTTGATAAATTCAGCATTTTTAACCGAATCTTCGTTGCATACGTGTTCAATCTCGAGAGAATCACCAATAATTTCTACACAATGTGGACATGTATACAATTGACAAATACCACATTTATATTTTGTTGATAGAAAACCACGACAAGATTGATTTGGGCAAGGCATTATAAATTTCTTTCTCTCGGACATTTCAGAATTACCTGTCTTTATTTTATTGATTTTCCTATAACATTGGCTATTCAAGTATTCTAATTCTTGCATTTGATTTTTTAATTCTTGAATCTTTTCCTTATTTTCATTAATTATGTTTTCTTGAATCTTACATAATTTATAATTCTCTGCAGCAGTCATATATTCAGGTAATCTAGCAATTCTTTTCTCAACAAGTATATTTTGTAAGTGTTCTTTATATATTCCTGTTACAAAACTACGATTTAAATTTCTAATCAAGAATCTTTGACTCCAAATTTTACGACAACTCATACAATGTGCCTCTGAATTTGAACCCAAGAGATACTTGCGCACACATTCTTTACATGCTTCAAAATTACATTCACCAAACTCACATTTTATACTACTCCGAGTAGTTTTGTTAAATTTATTACAGCAGCACAAACATTCAGTGTTTTCACCAGACATAGGTGTTGTTCTAGCTTTACTCTATTTAATATATTTAAATCAATTATATCAAGAATTAAAAATACTAAATATCAAAAATAGACATATTTAGTATTTTTAATTAACTATTTGTATAGAATAATAATAAAAAGTATTCCAACAATAAAATATAATAAATAATAATAAATGGCACAGGAAGATTTAAATATAGACAATTATAACCTAGATGAGATTTTAGTAATTTTAGAAGCAGAACCAAATAAAGCGAGTATTAAAATATCTGCAAATATATTAAAAAATAAACTAAGTGGTAATTTGCTTGAATTTATAAAAAAAGCAGAAATGAAAGCATTAATATTATTAGATGAACATGATGATGATGAACAAGATAATGATAGTGATAACGAACAAGATAATGATGATGTTCAAGAAAATGAACATGAAGATAATGATAGTGATAACGAACAAGATGATAATAGTGATAACGAACAAGATGATAATAGTGATAATGAAGAAAAGGATGATGATAGTGATAACGAACAAGATGATGATAGTGATAACGAACAAGATGATGATAGTGATAACGAACAAGATGATGATAGTGATAATGAACAAGATGATGATGGAGAGGAAGTTGAAGACGGAGAGAAAAAAACAGAAGAAAATACAAAAATAGAAAAATTTAAATTAAATCCATTAGAAAATAAAATAGTTAAAAAAGTTTTAGCAGTAGATTCAATATTCAGAGATACAAATATTTATAAAGATAGTGGTGATTTTGTATATCAATTGCCAAATCCAATCGAAAATGTAATTAGTATGTCATTACTTAATGCTGAAATACCTAATGTTATATACATGTTTTCAGATGAATTAAGAAATAATAAATTTAAAATAACAATGAAACGTGGTTATGAAATAGATTATGATTCTGAACAGTTACATTTAAAGGAATTTGAAAATAAAACTATTGAAATAAAAATATTCGATGGTTCTCCTAATTTCAAATTTTTTATATCAAGTATACAAACTCAATTAGACAATCAAAGAAATAGTTTTTCTCTCTTGAAAGTAGGTATTGACCCTATAAATGGTAAGTTTCATTTTAGATTTAAAACATTATCTGAATGTGTTGGTTGGAATAGTAAATATTATGTGAAACCTGCTGACCCTAGTGTTGTTAATAGTAAAAAATTAACAGTATACACACCAGATAATAAGCCAGCTACTGAAAAATTTAAACTACCATCCGAGAAAGAATCAGGTGTTCCACAATATGATTATTTGAAAAGAATTTACAGAGGCACAGCGATTGATAACCCAGACCCGTCTAATTGTGATCCAATTGATGTTTCTAATATTGCGTTGGGTCAAGGTTTAGAATTTACATTAGATTTAAATCCAGATGATTGGCAACCAAGTGAAAAAACTAAATCAATTTGTTGGTTAATGGGATTTAGAAGTGAAACTTCTTGGAAAAATAAAACAATTAGTTATGACAATAAAATAATTAGAAATGATATTGAATATAATGGTTATATTGAAGCAGATACACCATATGGCGATAATCAACAAGATTATTTTTATTTGGTTGTAGAAGACTTTGTTGGTAATTATCAAGATTCATTAAATGCATCAAATAAACAAAGCTATATAGGAGAATCTATTTTAGCAAGAGTACAATCCAGGTCAGCATTTGGTGTTGTAGATTTTACAGCACCAACTTCATCATTTTTAGATAAAGAAAGACGATATTTTGGACCAGTAAATATTAGAAAATTACATATAAAATTTTTAGATATATATGGAGAAAGAATGTATCTTGGTGGTTCAAATTATGCGTTAACTTTCCAATTTGAGATATATTATAGTAAAATAGAATAAATTATATATATATTATGTCTGGTGGAGATAATAAACAAGTAGCTACATTTGAAATTAGCGAAAATTCATCTACCAATTTAGCAATTGGATCAATGAACGCAGAAGTTGCAAATTCAATTGACAGATTAGTAGCTGTAATTGCAGGTGATAATGCTGGTTCAACAATTATTGGAAATCAAAATGAATTAGAAGTGATAATAACTAGCAAACTAGATGATTTAAAAAATATTTTACAAGAAAATGCAATTAATGATATTTCTGCAAATAATCTAAATTTTGGTAATTTAGTATCAGCTATTGATAGAAAAACACAAATAGGTATTTCATTTAATGAAGAATTAAAAGAAATACATACTAAACAATTATCTATAGATGCAAGCTTTATAAACATTCTAGATAAAAATAGCAATACTGATATAAGTTTAACAAATATTTTAGATAAACATAGTAATACTGATATAAGTTTAACAAATATTTTAGATAAACATAGTAATACTGATATAAGTTTAACAAATATTCTAGATAAACAGACTGATATCGATATAAGTTTAGCTATAATAGCAGATAAATTATTGAATGTAGAAATGTCAAATAATTCTATTTCATTAAAATTAATAGATAATATAGCAGAACTTTCTACAACAACTGAAGATAGATTTAGACAATTAAGTGTACAAATAAATCCAATTACTACAACAGATTCAAACACATTTTTAGAACTATTAACACAATTAAATGTAGATGATGTAAGACAAAATCAGATTGTTTCATATATAGGAGAATTTATTTTGTTACCAATTTATGAAACAAGATTATACGATATAACAAGTAAATATTATAACAGATTACAAAGCGATGTAATTTGTATTATAGATGAATATTTGAAATTATATAATAAAAAGAATTTTCAAGAATTATCAGTAAGTTATAGTATAACACAACAAAATGATTTAGCGAATAAAGTATACAATATAAGTCAAGATGGAAGGGATGAATTTATAAATTTTTCAAAAATTATTTGTGATGCAATTCAGAATAGTCCTACAACATCACCAGAATTAAGCGCAGTACAAGGTTTAATAAATAAAATATCAAGTGCATATGATGTGTTTCAAAGATATATAGCATGGGCATATAAAACATTAGATGGTCTAACACAAACACGGTATATTTATAATGAATATAATACATTAAATGACCAAGTTGAAAAACTTAAGATTGATTCTGAAATATTAAACAATCCAGAAAAATTATCAATTTACATAGAACAATATAATAGAAATAAACAATCTGATGTCTTGCTTTTCCAAACAACAGCTACATTTAATTTCCAAAATTTGATGGGTCTTAAACCACAATATGCTGAATATATTAAAAGATATGGTTTTCCTGATAATTTCTATTTCGAATCCGACAAAATGGCGGATGTTATATACGATTTAACCAAAAATAATATTATTTCAGCAGATGATGAAGTATCAGTTGAATGTAGTTCTGAAATTTCAAGTAGTATTAACGATGGACAAGCTACATATTTTGTTTTTATTTCTACAAATGATTTATCTGGAAATTATATTGATACAGATGGAACATTATTAACAGATGGTATAAATACAAATCCATTAACTACTATTCCAACCAATTTATCAAGTATGAATGTAAATGGTTTATCTGATACACCTAGTCCTGTTGATTTTTCAAATGTTTACTTTTATCCATTATATACAACCAAGGAATTAGCAAGAAATTCTTATTCTGAATCAGGAGCAACAGATACAAGTTATTCAATACTTACGACAACAGGAACTGATCCTTCTACAGTAGAAATATCATTTCCACATTTAACAGATATATCTTTTTGGATGCCAACAAGACATCCTTATTTATCCTATGGTATTCTTGATTTTTATCCTTCTACATTAAACTATATACACTATACAGAAAATACAGTATTAGAACATTTTACTCCCGAAACATGTGATAAAAATACTTACTATGTTTACATATCTAATGATGATAAAACTACATATTATAGTACTAGATATGATATACATGGAAATTCATATTATTATCCACTATTTACTACTTTAGATGATGCATCAAAAAACAATAATATTAAATATAATGCAGATAAGGATGTATCTGATAGAACAGAAACAAGCTATGAGCAATCAGATGATGCTAATGAAATAGAATATACTTTTGAACACTTACAGAAACCAGGTTTAGAAATAAAATTATGGCAACCAAGGAAAGGTGGGTTCCGTTCAAAAGGCAAAACAAATTTACCACCACCTATTTTGTTAAACTATATACATTATTCAAAATATAGAGCAAACTTATATGCAGAAAGTTGTACTGATACTAATATACTAACTAAACACATATTAGAACAATATTATAATACAGTATTTTATATATATATATCTAGTGATGAAATATCAGGAAATTATGTAGATTCTAATTCATTAAATGTTATACCAAGTGGCGTATATGATACTAATGAAAATGGATTGGGTAATTCAACTATTACTCCTCATACAGGAGTTGATTTTTCAAATACATATTTTTATCCGTTATATACAAGTCGTGAAAAAGCATTAGAAGCATATGGTAATTCTGGTAGTAATCCAAGTAATTCTATATTGTCAATAGAAGATGATATTTCTTTAGTTGAAATATCGTTTCCTCATTTAAGTAATGAATATACAACATATGATATTTCATTTTGGATGCCATCAAAACATCAAAGTTTGTCATATGGACAAAAGAATTTTACTTTCCCAGTAGGTATAAGCTATAAAGAATTTACTATAAATATTATAAGAATGGCTGAAAGTAATTAATAATGTGCGTAATATTAATTAAAATACGTTAATATTTTATATAATTAAATTTATTTGATATGTTATATATATTTAATATATATAACATAATTAATGTCTTCTATAAAAGATGAAGTTCTTGAATTATATGAACATAAAAATCAAGAGAATATAAATAATATATTAAATAAATTAATAAAATATAATGATATTAATTTAGATGATACTAATGTTAAAAATGATATTTTAGTAAAATATTATTTAGATTATAATATGAATAGTTTAGAATTAGCAAAAGAACAAAAATATTTGTCGATTTATGCTAGTAAAAAAAATGGAATAACAGAACAACATATAAATAAGATATTATATAATAAGTCAAAATTTTCTTATTTAATTATAAATTTTTCCACAGTATTAACAAAAAATAAAATAAATAATAATTTAGATGATGAAATAATAAACATGTCATATGATGATTTTGTTAAATATTATGAAGATACACTAAAATGGGGAGAGAATATAGATGATAAGTCCTATTTATCAATGGAAAAATGCAAAAATTTCTCTTTATTTAAAGAAAATATTATATTATTTTTTAAAAAAATTCATAGTAGTAATATAAAAATAATTATAATAAGTACATTAAATTCTCAAATTATTGAGGGAATCTTTAAAATAAATAACATATATGAATATATTGACAAGTTTGTAACATGTGACATGTATAATATAACAAGTAAAAAACGAAAAGAAATAGTAAAACAATTATTATTTTATACTGATGAATATATAAATTCAAAAAGTAAAAAGTAAATATTTTTTTGAATTTATCTATAAAAATTATTTGAATTTATCTATAAAAATTATTTGAATTATAATAAGATAAAAATGATAAAGTATAAATATTAACAGAAAATATTGTTAAAACAGCACCCAATAAAACACATTCTCCTACAATCATATATATATAATTAAGAGGATAAAATTTAGAAAAATAATAATGACAAGGATTTACACGATTTTTTCATTTTTGAAACTTGATTGAAAATTTTTTGAAATATTGATATTTTTGGGAATTTTGAAAATTTTTTATTTGGGTTTCAAAAATGAAAAAATCGTGTCATTTATGTGCACTTGTGACTGAAATGCTCTAAATTGCAAAATAAAAGTGAAAAAGTTACCTAGCAAAATTATGGTAACAAGATTTTTTCAAAAATCGTTGTATTTTTTCTGAAAAAATATTTAAAGATATTTTAAAAATGGTAATAAAATGGTAATTAAAACGAGCAAAAACGAGCAACAAAATTTTTACTGTAAAGATTGTGACTATCATACATCACGAAAATACAATTGGGATAGACACATTTTTACACTAAAACACAAAATGGTAACAAATGGTAACAAAAACGAGCAAAACGAGCACACAAAAAACGTGTTCGTCTGCGAGTGTGGGAAAATATATAAATTTTCAACAGGATTATCAAGACATAAAAAAATATGTACATATGTTGAAAAACAACAAGTCACACCAAATTTAGAAAAACAATTGGAAACAAAAGGCATTGAAATAGATAAGAAAGATAAACAATTAGATGAATTAATGAAGACGGTAAATGAATTAATTCCTAATATAGGAACAAATAATATTATAAATAATACAACAAATAATACAATTAACAATATAAATATTCAATTATTCTTGGATAAAAATTGTAGCGATGCGATGTCTATACAATATTTTGTAAATCAATTGTCTATAAAATTAGGTGATTTGATTAAACAAAAAAATAATTTGAATATTAGTATTCCAAATATTTTAATAGAAAACTTAAAACCATTAGCTATAACAGAACGTCCAATGCATTTGGATTTGATAACAGATAATAAAAATCCGATATGGATGGTAAAAGATGATATTGAAGGTTGGAAAAAAGATGATGGACAGATAGTTATAAAACATACAGAACATAAAATTTATAAACAATTTCAAGAATTATGGGATAATCAATATCCAAACTGGAAATCAGATAATAGATTAAAAGAATTAAATTTGGAATTGTGGACATGTTTGTTAAATGATAATTCTGGTATTGATATTAATAAAATTTTGAAAAAAATAGAACCTGGATGCAAATTAACTATAAAATCTATATTAGATTGCAAAAATATTAATTAAATCTTTCACTAATCAAATCAGTATATTTTATTGAATGTCTTGTTTTTTTTATTTTTCTTATTGCAGCACATAATAGAAATATTTCTAATTCAGTTACAGGATAATAACAAGAATTCATAAATGGTTTTGTTTTATTTAAATAATACATTATTATATCATATGTAATACGTTTATAAAAATATTCTTGATTATACTTTTTTATAATTATATCAATATCATTTTGTAATTCGCTTGGTAATTTATAATAAAAATGTTTTTTCATTATTATTACTTACTTAGAAAATTTATTTGGTTGGAGTGTTTAAAATACTTAATACATATTCAGAATCATTAATATATTTTACAATAATATCATTAATAATATCCTTATAGTTTATTTCTATATTATCATGATTCATAATTTCCAATTTTAATTGTAGCTTATAAAAATTAGTAAAAATATATTTTATTCGATTTAAAGTGCCGTTTAAACATATTTTATATGATTGTTTATTTATTATATATTTATACTGTGGATACATAATAAATTTTTGGATAATATACTCAATCAATTCATACGGTAATCTCTCAAATTTTGTTCTATGTGTAAAGTTCGGTAGAAGTAATTTGAGAGAAATTGTATTCATTGTATAAATATTTATACAAGCTTCTATATTATTATAATAATTTATTAATCGCAGTTAGAAAATATTTGATAGATTACTCTAGAATAACTACGACATTTACAATTGCAATTATTTTTATAAGTAGATAAGTATGTCATAGAAAATGGAGAGATGTAACTATTTAAGCTTACTGGTCGTTTAATTTGATGTTTTTCACAACATTTACATGTATTTAAAACATCAATTACATATTCTGGGTCTTTAACAAATGTTATGCACATGTTGTAAAATTTAATATCATAATAATTATGCGAATTATTATCTTTATAATATTGCAACATGTTTCTTATGTAATTGATTCTTGAAAACGTTCCTTTTAATCTTATTTCATTCAAAGAACTAGTAAAATATTTTCTTCTTTCTGGAATTATTATAAATTTACTTATAATATATTCAGTTAATTCATGTGGTAATCTCTCAAATTGTGTATTCTTATAATAGTCTTTTGACAGTAAAGTTAAATAATATGTGTTCATTATGGTAATTTATATTTATTACATAATAAATATTTATTATGTAATAAATATTTATTATTAGATAAAATATTTATTATGTAATAAATATTTATTATTAGATAAAATATTATTTAATAAGTAATCAAATAAGCACTCGGGATTTGTACAAATAATACAAATGGAATACTAAAATATTTACCAATATTAGTATTAGAAAAAAATAGATTGTTTAAATAATATGAAAATGCACCAAATATAGTTAATGGATACATAGTAGGAAATGAATAAATTATATATCCTATCATACATGAATTAGTAATTAAATTACTACTTGATAAAAAATAATTATTATATCCAGCACAATAAAAAATATTATTTGCTAGAAAAAATAAACTACTATATGAATTATATCTAATAACAGGATACAAAAATGATGATGTGCCTATTAAATTAATTAATCTTATTATCATATATAATAATTTTATTTTATCATTATAAAATTATTATATTTTGTCTATTATAAACATATTTAATCTAGTTCATCAATCTCAACTGTGCTTCCATCTTCTGCAGATTGTTCAACTTGTTCGCTTGATTCTTCTGTGTTTTCACCACCCATATCAGGCATACCACCTTGTTGTTTCAACATATCTTGCATTTGTGCCATCTGTGCTGGGTCAATATTCTTCATCAAATCATCCATTGACATTCCACCAGGCATCCCACCAGGCATTCCACCAGGCATTCCACCTGGCATTCCACCTGGCATTCCACCTGGCATTCCACCTTCACCTTCACCAGGTGGTGGTTGAAGTTTTGACAAAATTGGACCACAAACAGCATCTAGGTCTTTAATAATCTCAGTAACTTCATCTTTATCTGCAGAGGTTCCGGCAGAATCAAGCCATTCTTGAACTTCATCCAGTTTATTTTTCAATGTTTCTTTTTCTTCTTCGGTCATCTTATCACTCGCATGTTGCAATGCACCTTTACCAGAAATAAGCATTGTTTCTAGTTGATTTTTGGCTTCAATTACTTCCAACATTTTTTTATCATCCTCTGCAAATTGTTCCGCTTCTTTAATCATACGCTCAACATCTTCCTTTGATAGCCTTCCTGTATCATTTGTGATTGAAATTTCTTTACTAACACCACTCTTCTTTTCTGATGCAGTAACATGCAACATACCATTTGCATCAACATCATATTTAACACAAATTTCAGGAACACCTCTTGGAGCAGGAGTAATTCCTTCAAGAAGAAACTCACCTAGTTTATTACAATCACTTACACGAGTGCGTTCTCCTTCATAAACAACAATATTTGCACCAGGTTGCCCATCCGCATATGTTGAAAATGTTTGCTCTTTATTACATGGAATTGTAGTATTTCTCTCAATTAGTTTAGTCATAACACCACCAGCTGTTTCAATTCCAAGACTCAATGGAGTTACATCAAGCAACAACATATCACTAATTGTTTCCGATTTATCACCAGATAGAAGCGCTGCCTGTACAGCAGCACCATATGCTACACATTCATCTGGGTTAACGCTTTTGTTCAACTCTTTTCCATTGAAAAATTGAGAAAGCATTTCTTGCAATTTGGGAATTCTAGTAGAACCACCAACCAAAACAATCTCATCAATTTCTGATTTACTCTTTTTAGAATCTTTCAATACTTTTTCAACAGGTTCAAGTGCATCTCTAAAGAGGTCGGCACAAATATCTTCAAATCTAGCACGTGTAATAGATGTATTGAAATCAATACCATCAAATAGCGAATCAATTTCAAGAGTAGCAGTTGATGAAGAAGAGAGATTACGCTTTGCTTTTTCACAAGCAGTTCTAAGACGTCTCATTGATTTTTTGTTTGCAGTCATATCTTTCTTATATTTTCTATTAAATTCAGAATTAAAGTGCTGAACAAGACGATTGTCGAAATCTTCTCCACCAAGATGAGTATTTCCAGCAGTTGCTTTAACTTCAAAAATACCACCGTCTAGTGTCAAAAGACTGACATCATGCGTACCACCACCACAATCAAAAATTAAAATATTTTTTTCACCACTATGCTTTGAATCCAACCCATAAGCAATACATGCTGCAGTTGGTTCATTAATGATACGTAGACAATTTAGACCAGCAATAGTTGCTGCATCTTTTGTAGATGCACGCTGTGAATCGTTGAAATAAGCTGGTACTGTAATAACTGCATCTGTAACCTTCTTACCAAGAAAGTCTTCTGCAGTTTCCTTCATTTTTGTTAGAATCATAGATGAAATTTCTTCTGGTGTGAAAGTTTTCTCTTCATCTTTATATGATGCTTTAATTTTTGGCAAATCATTATCATCAGATACAACTTCATAAGAAAAATGTTTCATATCAGAAGCAACAGATGGTTCTGAAAATTTGCGCCCAATTAGTCTTTTTGCATCATATACAGTATTATTAGGATTAGTAGCTACTTGATTTTTCGCAGCATCACCAACCAATCTTTCTGTATTTGTAAAGGCAACATAACTAGGAGTAGTTCTGTTACCCTGATCATTTGTTACAATTTCAACACGTTCATTTTGAAAAACTCCAACACAAGAGTATGTAGTTCCAAGATCAATGCCAATAGCAACCATGTAATATAGAGAGATATGTATATTTAAATAGGTTTAGTTATTATTATATTTATTAAATATTATTATTAATTAATAGCTTACAATAATTAAAATTTAAATAATTTATACTTTTATATTCTATTTATTTAAAATTTTATTTACAATTAAAGTTGTAGAAATATCTTTTGTTCTTTCTGTTGTTATTACTTCAATATTATTTTCATAACAATATTGTAATGTTTTTTTATGCTCAACACTATTACCAAACTCTGGTCCTATTATAAATACTTCAATATTTAACTCTTTTAAATATTTAGATTGGTCTGTATTGTTATATGAAATTACTCTATCAACAAAGTTAAGTTCTTTTATAAAATCCATACGTTCATTAACATTTAATACTGGATAGTTATTTTTTGATTTAAAAACACTTATATCGTCCTGCACTCCTATAATTAAAAAATTGTCATCTTTTCTAAATTTATTAAGTAACTTTAAATGACCTATATGAAATAAATCAAAAACACCTGGTATGTATAGTCTTTTTTTTTTTGAAAACTTTTCTAAGAATCCAAATTGTTTTTCTTGCAAATTACAACAAAAATATTTATCTATATTTTTGAAATTATCAATATATTTTTTTGATAATATACTTTGATATACTTTGATATCAAAATCTTTTAAATAATCTACATAAAATGGATTATCATCAAAATATATTTTGATGTTATTATCTTTAATTATTTTTAATTTATGTTTTTTCATTTTTTCAAAATGTGTATAATCCATATCTTCTTTATTATATTCATAACCACAACATATATTATGATAATGAATATTTTCAAAAAATCCAAGATTATTTAAATGTTGTTTTATAATATTTATTTTACTTAATGGTGTTCCAGTAACTATAAATATTTTACCTTTCCAATTACTAAATAATATTTTAAAAAAATTAGGGTCATATGATAATGTATCATGAAAATCTATACCAATATTTATTTCTTTTATATTTTCAATAATAGCATTAAATTTATATTTTTGTCCTGTATAAAATGCAACTTCAAGTTCATCTAAATCAGTAAATATTATATTACTTTTATCAAATATGTTTACAATATCTGTTTTTTTTATATATAAGTGCGTTGATTTTGTTTGATGAGATATTTCACGTAGTGATAGTGCTAATGTTTTTTTATCAAAATCCATACAATTTCCTAAAAATATTAATCCATCTACTTTACAAATTCTTTTAATTTCATTTAATAATTGTTCTAATTCTTTTTCATTTGCTAAATAGAATAAAGTAGATATACATAACACAACATCAAAAGAGTTGTCATTAAATGGTAATAAATTTTTTATATCATGAATGAAAAAATCACCAATATAATTATTTTTCGCATAGCTTATATTTTTATGACAAAAATCTATTCCAGTCAAGTCATAGTTTTCAATATTTTTATTATTTAATATTTTATTTATAAATGAACCATTTCCACAACCAATATCTAATATTTTTTGATTATTTTTAATAGTTATATTTTTTGTTATTTCAAATATAAATTTATCATATTCATCGTTATCTTTAAATTTATATCCATTATATTCATATTTTTTAGATTCATCAAATTCTCTTTTGTTCCAAATATTTTCCCAATTTAACATTATAATGTAAAATTATAATAAAGTTACTTTATTATAATTTTATACAGATTTATATATATTCATATAATTTAAAAATATATGTTTTACTATATATTTTTTTTTAATATGTATAATATTCTTTTATATCCTATCCAATTTATATCATCAGGTCCATTAACGCTTTTATATGAAAAATTGTATCCATCATTATTAATAACACTATAATTCTTACATACATTTATAATATTTATTAAATCATTTTTTCTATTTATATGTGATTCACATACAATATAATTTGGTTTTATATTATCACATATATATGGAAATATTTCAATAATATCTATTGTCGCACCACAAGCGAATATAATATTATAAGTATTATTTAATTTATTATAATCATTTATATTTTTAAAATCAAAATTTATAAATTTAAAATTTTGATTTTTTATATTTAAATTATTTAAATTTATCAAATTATTATTAATATCTAATCCAGTATATTTTACATAATTATATTTTCTATTTAATTCTATACCCATTTCAGATAATCCACATCCAATATCTAATATATTAGAATTTGAATTAATAATATTATTATTAAATAGGTAATCAATTATAATAAAAGGACGATAAGACGTTAATCCAGTAAAATTTACCCAACAGGCATTATCATTAATATATTCATCTCTTTTATTATAAAAGAATATTTCGTTATCAAAATATTTTAATATTTTAATAATATTTTTATCTATATCTAATTTATCTAATTTATTTAATTCAATTTCATTACAATCTCTTATTGTAAACATATTATTTAAATCCATTAATATAAGTATATAATATATACTTATATTAATTAATTAATTAATTAATTAGTTTAAATAATATAAAAATAAAGATAAAATATAGATATATGTCACTAGCTGTAAATAATGTTATACCAGATAAAAGTAATTTTAATAAGGATGTTGATTTTTTAATAATGTGGTCTGGTTCAAATTATACAAAGAAACATTCTATATTTACAGATAAAAAACGACATTCTTTTAATAATGAGATTATTTTTTGTATAAAAGGAATTATTGTAAATTGTCCATGGTATAATAAAATAATAATTTATTTAGATGACAAGAATGATTTTTATGAAATAATGTCACAAAAAGACTGTGAAGAAAATAGAATACTATTAATTGAGCGCGAGAGTTATTTTGAATCACAGAATTATCCCACTAATAATAATTTTGCGATTCAAACAACTATTCATAAAATTAAGGATTTATCAGAATATTTTATTTTAATATGTGATGATATAATTATAAATAAATCTATTGAAAAAGGGCAATGGTTTAATGATGATGGTAAGCCATATATAATATATGCAGATTGTATATGCGGACATAAAGTGTATAATGGACAAAATAATCAATATCCTATAATTCCACACCCAATTTATGTAAATCCAAATGTTTGTGATTTAAAACAACCATTAACTCATGGACCATATACACATTTACCTATTTCTTTAACAAAGAGTCTTTGTATAGAAGTTGCTGAACTTTATCCTGAATGGTTTGCATTTGTTCAAAGTCATAAAGTTAGATTTAATAGTATAAGTTATAAACGTATGTGGGGATGTGAAGAATCATTATATGGGGTTTGGACGAATCATTTAATTGAAACAAAACAAGGAATTCCACATTATTTAAATAAATTTGATAAGAGAGTATTAGTTGAGTTTCCATGGTGTAAAGAAGAAGACTTAATGCGAGATACTGCACTTTTTGTAAATTTTAATGATAATTTGGATAATTATGATGATAATCATAAAAAAAATATACTTACAGAACTAATGAAATCAGTGACAAATAACTATAATATGTCAAAAGAACATATTATAAATAAAATAATTAGTAAATTAGATGAAAAATTTTTAATATATAAAATTGGTGGTTCAGGATTTTTTCATAATTTATCGGGATTATCTTATGCAATTAATGTAGCAAAACAATTAAATCGTACATTAATTATAGAACAATTTATTAATGGTGTAAAACGAATTAATTTTGAAGAATATATTAAAATTGATGAACCAGAATTAAAATATGGATTTGATTATAATGTATTACCAAAAGATGCAACATGGAAAGGCTGTGATATTGAAGAAATAAAATCACTTTACTATGATACAATTAAAGGTAATTTTTATTATTATAAAGGCAAAAATTTAACAGTAATTGAAAAATCAGAAATTAATAACCAAATTATCATTTTATGTTTATATAATCCAGGAATAAATACTAATATCAAAATTAGTGATGAAATAATGCAACGATTAGAAAATGAAGAAAAAATAACTGAAAAATATTTTTCAGTTCATTATCGTAATAGTGATATGAAACATGATATTCAACCATTTTTAGACAGAATATCGTTTGTAATAAATAAATTTAATTTGAATACTTTATATTTAGCAAGTGATGATTTAGAATCTTATAAAAAAATACAAGATAAGTTTCCAGAATTAAAAATTGTTAGAAAATCATTTCCACCAGAAGGATTAAGTCAAGATTGGTCTTTATATACAGAAGATAAAGATAAACAATTATATGAATTTTTAAGAGATGTATATTTTATATTTAATTCCGAAATATTTATTCCATCAATGAAATCCTCTGTAAGTCGTGGAATTTTACAGATGATTAATGAAAAAAAATATATTTTTCCAGATTTGAAAACAAATGTAAAATATATAAATTAAAATATTTTACAAATAAAGATAGAATAATTTGATATATATATATATATAGTGAAAATAGAAATCAATATACAAATGTAAATAAATGATAAAATAGTTTAAACAATTTTTACATTAATTATATGATGTCTTACAATTCATACGATAATTCATACGAATCCGATGATTCATATGAATCTGATAATTCCTATACAAACGATAATTCCTATACAAATAATAATATTATTAATGATAATAATATTATTATGATGGAAGTAGACGATGGAAATAAAGATATTCAAGAAAGTATATATGATAGTTCAAGAGTATTTTCAAATATGCAAAATACACAACAATATAGAAATGTAGAAAAAAATGAATGTTTGGGATGTTTTGTAAATTCAAAATGTGAAGGATTTCATAGAAATTTAGATGGTAGATTTAATGAATTTTGCAAGATTTATAATTAATATTAATATTAATATTATTATTCATTTAAATATATTAAATTATATTTAAATATATCAAATTATATTTAAATGAATAATAATAAACAAATCACTATTTATGCAACTTGTCAAGGAAGTATTATTAAAAAATATTTAAAAATATTTTTTAAGGATTATACTATAAATTGTATTGCAAATTATCAACTTGTAAGAGATAAATCGAAAATATAATTAGATAAATTTAGAGATTTATTAAAAAAAACATCAATATTTATTTATCAAGAAATGCCCTCAAAATGGAATGAATATAGTACAGATTTTTCAATAAATAATAATATTTTAAGTTATCTACCAAAACATGATTGTGTAAAAATTATAATACCATATGTTTTTGCAGATTGGTTATGGTCTATTTCAAGAACTATGGTAAGAGATACTACATATAATTTTGATGTTATCAATATTGATACTGATAATCAATGGAATTTTTTAAATGCAGATGTTATAATAAATTTAAAAAAACATTATGATTTAAATTATATTTTGGAATTATACGATAATAAACAGATAGATTTTAAATATAATGAGAGAATGCAAAAAGGATTAGAAATTTTAAAATATAAAGAACAAACAAGTGACGTTAAAATAAGTAATTATATAGAAAATAATTATAGAAAATTCAAATTATTTACAACTTGTAATCATCCAACAAAATTTATATTTGACGAAATGGTAAAGCAAATATTGAATAAATTAAATTTGAAATACAATGATTTTGATAAATTAACATATGATATTAAAATAGATTTACCTGGAGAATGGCCATCATCATCATATGATTTATCTTTTCATAAATTTGAATATTTACAACCTATAAATGATAATTATATTAAATTAATTATAAAACATATATATTATAATAATTAATTATAACTGATTTTTATTTATAAGTAAGTATTATAAAGTATTTTTATATTCTAGTTTTTATAATATTTTTTATAATATATATTATAATTATTCATTGATTCCTCATCACAAACTGCAATATCTTGATCATTATATAAATTTTCAAGAAAATATGGATTTTGTGAAGAGACAATCATATTATAAAATTGGGGATAATCACTTTTAAATGTTTCGGGTTTTTTTTTCCAATCAAAATAACTTTCATATAATTCTTTATTATTAGCAACTTTATGAAGATAATTTCCTAATTCAGTTGCAGTTGAAAAATCATGAATACTAATGTAAGATTTTTTTGGTAAAATATTGAAATTATTTTTGATTGAAACAATTGGAATAGATGAGACTAAATAAGCTTGGAAAATTTTTTCAGTATAAACTTCTTCAAGACAATTTTCAATAGCACATGTAAATTTATAATTACTAGAAATTTTTAATTTATTATTCCAACAATTTGCATCATTATAATGATTATCAATTAATCCTCCAATATTATTGTTATATCTACCAAATGAATCACAGGGAAAAACAGACATTATTTCAGATATATATTCACCACGGCTTTTATATGGAAAATTATAAGGAATATTATTTACATTTCCATAATTATTAAATACACCTGCATGGCAATACATTACAAACATTTTATTTTTTTTTTCATATGATACTGGATATTTAAAAAATATATTTGGACCATAATTATTCATTCCATCTATACCTAAATATTCTCTAGAATGTCCTCGTTGAATTAAACCATCAGGAATAGCATTGCAATTTAAACCACAATAATCTTGTTGCAATATTTTGTCAATTCCAGCATCTAAAAGAGTCGATACTTCATTATTAGAGAATATAAATCTACATTCAGATGAAAGAGTAAACCATTTTTGAAAAGATGGTTTTTTAAGTGTTTTTAAAAGATTTATAAAATAATTTACATTTTTCAAGTTATTATCAGAATGTATTCCAAAGAGAACAATATGACATTCATCAAATAAAGATTTATCATTTGTAAATATGAATTTTGTATTTTTATGTATAAATTCTGTATTAGGAAACCAACATCCTCCTGGATTACAGATAAAATAAGAATCATGATTCCAAAGTAAAACTTTGAATATTTTAATAATTGGTAAATAACCTAATGATATAGCATCTTGTATTTTTTTTTCTTTAGGTATTTGTTTATATTTTTTTGCTGGAACACCTTTATATAATGTCCATGGTTCAGTATTTTTCGTAACTACTGAACCAGCAGCTATAATAGACCCTTCACCTAATTCAATACCAGTAAGAATTGTACAATTTGCTCCAATTGTAACAAAATCGTTTATTTTAATTGGATTATATATATTTTTTTGTAAATGTTTTGGTAATACGGGTAATGATATTAATCCTTCATTTAAAAAATCAGAACTACCTGATAATATTTTAGTACCAGTGGAAATATTTACAAAATTTCCAATATATGTATTAGATTCTTTTCCACCAATAATTGAAACATGTGAAGATATATGAACATAATTTTTAATATATAAATTAGATGTGCAATATAAATAATCATCTATTGCTATATGATCTCCAAGAGTTATAGTCTCACTTTTTAATGTAATATTTTTACTAATATAAATGTCTCTATCTTCACATTTTAATTTTTTTAATAATTCTATATTATTATTTTCCATTTTAATAATTATATTAATAGATTTTTTTTAATATAATTTATAGTAATTAATATAATTATTATAAGTTAATATAATTTAAAAATATATTAATTATTTTTGATATTGGTAAATAAATTTTTATCTTTTTTTATCAAACAATTTTGATGATATATTATTATTATTTTTATTAAGTTAAATAGAACAATAATAATAATATTATATGAGATGTTGCTTAGGAAGTCGTGATAGAAATGATATATTAGAATATCATTCATACATTATAAGTAACCGTGAAAGCGAAAATATTTTTAAAAATAAAGCATTATTTATTGGAAAAATATTTAAAAACTTAAATAACCTTTGTATAAGTTTTAAACTATCAAAAATTGTATCACAATTAAAAATAAATTATAAAAATAGTATTTATTTTAAGAAAAAAAATAGCAAAAAAGAGAGAATTAAAAAAGAAATGAAATTAATGCAAGGAATGTTGGAAATATAACATATTATATATATATATAATGGGTACAGAAGAAACTGATAGTGTTACATATAGGGGACCTATAGAAATACATGTTAACCATATTCTTGATTCTGACAAGGAAGATAATATATTTACAGATTGTAAAGTAGATATTACTAATTTACAGTGTTTAAATAAAAATAGTGGATTAGAGGAAGGAGAAACAATAGAAACATTAAAATCGAAAGTAGCAGATGCAAAATTAGCATTAGCAAACGCAATAGAAGAATTAGATCCAGAAGAAATAGAAGAATTAGAACTAGAAACATTAAAACTAGCAGGAATAGAAGAATTAGAACTAGAAACATTAGAACCAGCAGAACTAGAAAATAAATTAAATAGAAAGAGGTCAGCTGGTGATTTGAGTGAAGACAATTTAGATATACCCCTGGAGAAAGATAAAGATTCTACAAAAAGATATAATAAAATAATGAGAGTTATAAAAAATAAAAGAAGCCGATTAAAAACACACGGAGAATCAGAAGAAAAAGACGGAGAATCAAAAGCAAAAAAAGTAAAACCTTATGGTAGGCGGAGTGATAAAACCCCATCACTTTTACAGGAAGCACAGAATTACTACAAATTCGACAGGAGCGACAGGAGCGACAGGAGCGACAGGAGCGATAGGAGGGACAGGAGCGACAGGAGCGACAGGAGCGATAGGAGGGACAGGAGGGACAGGAGGGACAGGGGCAGAAGCCAATTCCCATACCCAAGAAGAAAAGGAGGAAATTTAGAAAAGGCAAGCAAACGGGATATAAAAACAATAAAAACAAAAAACACAACTAAATGTAGAAGAAAGAAATTTAGAAAAGGGAAACAAACAAGATATAAAAACAAAAAAAAGTTGTAAAATATTATATTAATAATTAATTTATTATATTAATAACTATATTATAAATTATAGTTATTAATTGATATTAATATTTAACTATTTATATATATATATAATGTCAAAAAAAGAAATATTAGTATCTGCAGTTGTAGCTGATGGTAAGATATCAATCACGGCAGATAAAAAGTTTTTTTTTACAGAATCTCCCTCAGATGGTCAATATGGACCAATATATTTTGATATTAGTGAACAATTACCAACAATTGATGATTTGGGTAAAAATGATGACGGAATATATTTAAAGGGTAGAATTAAAGAATTAATAGAAGAACCAAAATTGTCTGTTCCTGTTCTACGTAATTACATTTACATGTTATTAAATTCATTAGATATGGTTAAAGATGCAAAAACAGGGACGCCAGTAGCTACTGAAAAATTGAATTCAGCTATAGCGTCGATTTTTCCAAAAATAAAAAAAGCATGTGAAGAATATCCAAAAACTTTAAAAGCAATTTTTAAAGCCTTAAAATGGAAACATATCAAAAAAATACAAACCTTTGCTACTGCAGGATATTTAAAAGGTAAAAAATATAAAGTAGAAAGAAAATTAAAAGAGGGTGATGAAGGATATGATTTAAAATTTAAAAATCATTATATGATTTTTAATGAAGCAGGAACAGGTGGTGAAAAATTTACACAGTCTGAAAATCCTGCTATATTTTTAACAGCAGCAATGGTTACTGATGCAGGTCCTAGTGGAGCTGCACCTGAATCAGTAAAATATTTATTTCCTTCTATGGAAGGCTTAGAAATTAAATTTGATGAAGAATTCTTTAAATTGCTAGGCTTTAATGATGGTGAAGCGAAATATAAAATAACTGAATGGGCATGTAAATTAAATGATAGCGCGATAATAGAAAAGGAAATGAAAAAACCAGTTCCAGATACCAAAATGTTTTTTCAATATAAATTAAAAATAGAAAAAGACATTGGTGGGAAACCGTATTATGATTTAAAAAAGAATGATTTTGTGGAGTCTTTTCCAGATGTTTGGATAGATGCTAAGTATTTAAAAGAGAAAAACTCCGAAAAAAATGTAAAAGAAGACGAAAAATTAGTAATTGCATTAATAAAAAAAGAATTAGGAGATACAATGCAAAATGCTTTATATGCTATATTAAATTATATGTTAATAAATATTAGAGATTATAAGAAAATAAGAGTGGCAGAAAAAGACTCTTTAATTTTTGGAATTGGAAAAAAATTTAATGAAACTGAACCACCACATGATACACACTTAAGCAAATCATTATCTAAAATATCTGTTGGAGGAAGTTTTGTTACCAGTTCATCTGAATTGAAATCTGACATTATGAAAGATATAGATTCATTAAGTAAAATCATGATACAACCGTCATGCGACCAAACAGTATATTATAGAAATCTTATATTTAATGTTACATCTGCATTAGTAGATAATGATGCAATTAATGTAGAAAATACAAATTCTCCTAACTTGTTAAGTTTACCATATACATCTGTAAAACCAGCATATTTATTTATGCCAGGAGAAGATGAGAATAAATATGAAATGCTTTTGGCTAGTTTTAAATCACTAAAAAAGAATACTGTAGTAGATTTTTTTAGAATGATAAATGATATTTTAATAATTTTTTATTCAGGAGAGGGAAAACATATTAAATTATTTAACAAATGGACAGATAATAATTGTCGTACACGTATTAAAATGAAAGACAATGTTCTTAATGAGGTAGTTAGTAAATATAGAAAGACGGGTGAATGTAAAAAGTTACAAGATGAAGTTAAAAAGAATATTAATCACTTAGCAGGTAGCACAGGTGGTGGTAAAAAACCCAGTAAGCAAGATACTATTGTAGTCCCAGAAACTTTTTTAAAAGAACATACAACTAGAGAAATTAAAGCTGAAAAAATTGTCATAACACAAAAAGGTTTATTTGATGAAAAAAAATTATTAAAAAATGAAGAAAAGATATATGAAAAATTAATAGAATCAGAATTTCTAGTTGCTGACCCACCAGTTGCTGACACACCAGATGGTCCACCTGCTATTCCTCCATCAACTGATGATAAACAATATACTCTTTATGATATAAATAGATTTATATATATAGTTGCATCATTTTATACATTTCCTCAAGATGATAAATTGAATTTTTTAAAAATATATGATATTAAAGGAATAGAAAAAAAAAAGAAAGAGATAGCTAGAATATATAGTGCTAAAGAATATTTAATACAGAGAGCAATAGCAGGAGTATCTAGCAATCATGATTATGATTATTTAGATATACTATTATTTGCGGGTGCAAGTTATGAATATATAAATCCAGTAAAACTAAAAAGTCTGGTCACAAAAAAAACATCTGAACTAGAAAAAACTAAAAATAAAACTGTAGAAGATTTATTGAAGCATATATGTAATTGTATTAAATTATTTCACGAAATCGACGGTGTTATGGACAAATTAGAAGATAAATTAAAAGATAAATTAGGCAAAATTAAAATTGAACTTAAAGATACTGAAGATTCTACACATCATGCTATAAAAATATTGAAAGTTTTCCAAGAAAAATTGGAACATTGTGATAAACAATTACAAAATATAAATAACTATTTAAAAATCGCAGTAAAAAATCCTGCCGTATGTGACAATTGTGAAAAATGTGTTGAATTCATAGACAAACTTATTTCAACCATTAAATCTTCAAAAGAAAGTAGCAAATATTTGGAAAAAAAATTAAAGGAGATAGCTGAAATGCAAAAAGAACATAGTTTATGTGTTGGACCTTTAGATGGCAAAAGTTCATTATATGCTTTAGCTGAGTTGCCATTTCATAAAAGTAATGAGAACAAGCTGATAACAGAAGAATCTAAAAAATTAATTGATGAATATTTAAAACTAAAAGTATTTATGGATGATTTTCCGCCACCTGATAATGTATTTAGTAGTGATTTATTAAGTTCATTTAAATATTTACTAGTTGATTTTTTAGAAAATAACGACCATGTGCTTTGTTTAAGGCCACCTATTGGAGGAGTGAAAAAACAACATTTGGAACGACCAGTTATGAGTGTAAATAAGATGTATTGTATAGAAACAGGAGATACACATGATAAGTTAAAAAAAATATTTAAACAAACTGGCTTAGAGATAAGTGATAAAACAATTTTGAAATTAGTAAATGTAAAAATGACTGAATCAGATATTATTAAGTGTATTAATAATATGATACAATATATATTATTATATATATATTGGTTTGAAAGCTATTGTGATTATAGCATAGAAATTATTGAAGTGAAATATGAAGACTATAAAAAAACAAAGGCACACTATAAAAAAACAAAGGCAGCAGAAGTACCACCAGAAGCAGCAGAAGCACCAGAAGCACCACCAGAAGCAACTGGTGATTCACTGGAACCACTGCATGAAAAATTAGAAAAAAAATTTTCTGAAGAATATAGTGGAAATTTTGATAATCTTAAAAAACAAAGTAATTTATCTAAATTTTGTCAAAGAGTTGGTTCAAATTTTATTATATTTAAAAAAGCAGAAGCAGGAGCAGGAGCAGAAGCAGGAGCAGAAGCAGAAGCAGAAGAAGCAGAAGTCAAAATCGATAATTTAACAATGTGCATTGAATCATTACATAAATTAGAAGGTGACCATTTAATGTCTTACATAGGTTTGCAAAAAAATGAAGATTTTTTTAAAAATATAGATAAAAGTAATGAATTAATTGAACTAGAAAAATTATATAATTCATGTAAATTGTTGGAAAAATATCAAGAAGTTAGCGAAGCCGATTCTGGTTCTTTAAATGAGAAAATAAAAAAAACTACTAAGGATAAAATAGAAAATTATACTGAGGCTGAGGATGAGGATAAACTAGAAGAGACAACTAAAAAAGAGATTGAATTTTTTAAACAACAGATATTACAACTAAGTAAACACCTTGGACAAGAATTATTAACTGATGCACTACCTGCAGAAGGTGGAAAAAATGCAGAAGAAATAAAAAAAGATATAATAGAAATAAAAGAAGCTATAATAAAAAAAGCAGAAACATCACAAACAATAGAAGCATCGCAAGCATCGTATGTTATTGATGCCTGCAAAAAAACAAAAAAAGCCATGAAAGATATAGCAGAAATAGAAACAAATAAAAAAGAAGAAGCAATTCCAGAAATAAAAGCTTTTATTGTTCCTGCTAAAGAAGCAGTTGGTCGTGTCAAAGCAGCAGCAAATAACTATAGCAACCCTGAATCGGATGAACATAAGGAAGAGAATGCAAGTATAATAATAAGTGACGCAAAAACAGCTGCAAATCATGTTAAAAATATAATGGATTTAAAAAATCAAGAAGGTCTTGATAGTAGTTCTATGAAAGTTGATGAACCTGAATCATCAAAACCAAAAGCTCTTGGTAGTAGTCTTATGGAAGTTGATGAACCTGAATCATCAAAATCAGAAGCTCTTGGTAGTAGTCCTATGGAAGTTGATGAATCACAAGAGCCATGCGCAATAACTTTATTATTACAAAAACTTTCACATGAAAGAATGGAAATATATAAAAAAAAATTTGAAAAAAAATTAGTTAACTTAAGTGATCTTATTTTTGGAAAATCAGTTAATGCAATGTCATATGGCGAATATGAGGAATTTATGAAGAAAATATACAAATTTTCGGATTTTTATGATACTTATAACGAAATAATAAAAATGCAAAAGGAAAGTAAATCTAAAGATAGTAGTGATGATGCTAGTGAGGATTCTAAAGATTTGAGTTCTTTATTTTTTAAAGTAATAAAAGAGGATTCTGCATTTATATTAAAAAATATTCTACCAGGTTCGGTAGAAATGTTAAAAAACATACTGAAAGATACAACAATTAAAGCTGAATATTCAAATGTTTCTGAATCTTTTATAAAAGCTTTTGAGAAAGAACATTGTGTTATGAGTGGTGGTTCTCATAATGGTGGTGCAATTATACATCATAAAGCTGGCGGAACAAATGATATATTTTTTAAAACATTTGAAAGATTAATAGAATTTTTTTTTACAAAGATAGGAAAGAAATATGAAAAAGATGAAATATTAGATACATTATCTACTATAAAAATAAAAGAATTAGAAAAATTAGTAGGAAAATTAAAAATATTAGTAGGAGATTTTTCTAGTTTTGAAGGTGGTGGAGGGGTGCCGTCGAAAATTACAGTAACAAATGTGACAGCAGAAAAACAAGAAAAAAAATTAGATGAAATAAAAAAATTAGATGAAATAAAAAAATTAATTTTTGAAATAATAAATGTAATTGAACAAGAAAAATTAGAAGCAAAAAAAAAACTATCTATCATCGGTTATGATATAATATTTAAAGAACCAGATTTAGAAGAATTAATATTTTATTATATTTGTGTAAATAATAATTATATAACTATAGATGAAAGCATTACAATATATGAAATTGTATTTAAAACAATGATTTCATTTATATATAAAAATGAGGCTTATTTTTATAAAGTAAAATCTTTATGTTGTAAATTAATACAGAAAATTATAGATAATATAATACGTGAAGGAATAAAAGTTCAAGACTATTTAATTAAGTTAAATGAAACAGAAATAGAAATAAAAGCAAATACGGAGGCTGCATTAATAGAAAAAATAAACCAGGAGATAAAGGAAAGACTAAATGATATAGCAAGGAAATATTTAGAAATAAAAAATTTAGAATTTAAACCATCACTTCCTGAAAACTGTTTAGATAATATAACGCAAGTAAATGGACAGACAGTAAATAATGGAATTCAAAAATCAAGATTACATAATGACTCTTTAAAAAAGAGAAAATTATTGCAAGCTCTTATAACAGGGGAAAGAAAAAGAGCTACATTTTTAGCAAAATCTGCTGAAGATGTCAAAGCAAAATTTGCTGAAGATGTCAAAGCAAAATTTGCTGAAAATGTCAACGATTTATTAATTAAAGCTAAAGAAGAAACTGACGGATTTTTAGAAGATAAGAAAGCTAGGGAGGAAATAGAAATAGATGTTAAAGTTAAAACAATGGTGGGTATTAATGATATGAGAAAGGGAATAAGTAATAAATTAGCTTTAGATTTAATAAGTGAAGAAACAACTCAATTATCGTTAGACTCAGATAAACATTTAGAAAAAATAGATAGTATAAGAAACATTAGAAGTTTCCCTATAAACGCACAATTAGTAATAAAAGAGTTAATAACAGTTTATTTTGCATATTCCAATAGATGTCTTGCTTTTAATAAAAAAATAGATAGAATAAATTTTTTAGCAAACGAATATAACATAAATACAATTTTAAAAAAAATATATGAAAATATAGATATATTTTATCAATATTTTTATAAGGAACGAAAGCATAAAGATAAAAATTTCAAATTAGAAAAAACATTTAATTTTATAAATTTAAGATTATCATTATTAATTATTAGTATAGACAAACCTGAATTATTTTTAGATATAAAAATTCAAAGTAAAGATAAAAATATATATGATGAAATTATGGCTGAGGCTGAAAATAAACCGTCTATCGTAGATTTTTTCAGAGAAGTAGCTAATAGTAAAGAACCAATTGATGGAGCTAAATTAGAAAAACGGTTACTTTATATTCATGATAAATATGAAACTGAAATAGAGATTGATAGTAATAATATTGATAATGATATATATTATAATCCAACTGATTATTCACAAGAGTCTGAAACTTATTTAGATATGATAACACCAGGTAGCGATGTAAAAGTTGGTGGTAAATTAACAAGAAAAAAAACAAAACTAAAAAAATATACAAGAAATAAAAAAATAAATATTAAAATTAAAAAAAATACTAAAAAAAATAAGAAGCATAAAATAAAAACAAGAACAAAAAATAGATAGATTAAAATTATGTAATAGTTAATAGGTAATGGTAATTCATATTAATATATTAATATATTAATATATATTAATATGAATAGTGTAGAAATAGGATATTATATAATTGATTTAGCTAAGTTATTAACTGAAAATGAAACACTAGCAAAAGTATTAAAAGATTGGTCTGAACAATATGGATATATAAAACCAGTAAAGAATTTTAGAGAAGTATTTGATATAGGATATTCTTGTCACTGTGAATTCGGAGAGAATGAATTTGAAAAACTATTGTATACATGTTTAAAAGAATTGCATAAGGTGATGAGTAGCGATAGCGATAAAAGTTTAACACCAAAAACAATTTCAAGAGATTCTTTTATTAAATTTTTGCATGAAACAACTAAGAAAGATAATGGAATAAAAGAAACAATGAAAGAAAAGATTAAGTCAGAAATACCATCTGATAATTTTATAAAAATAAAAGGAGGTGCATTGTATGCTTATATGGCGGTTACTTATATAGAATCAATTAAAGATAAAACGGAATGTGGCCCAGAAGTTATAGATTTTATAAATTGTTTTACAAAGGGTGATTTTGATTTTGATTTAAAATGTCATATGTCAGAAGGCGATATGAGCGAGGGAGAAGGCTATATGAGCGAGGGGGGAGGTGTTATGAGAGAGGAAAACTTATTTTTTATGCTATTTAGATTAAGACACTACGTTATACCACCTACTGATAGGTTTCCTAAAGAGTTAATACTTGCACTTTCAAACAAAAGTGATGGAGATTTTGCAAAAACATTTGAAAAAATATTTAAGTCTGTTAAACGCTGCATGTCGATTGAATATGAGACTCAGGAAGAAAAAAAATTAAACGATGCTATTAAAAATAAATCCTATGCGAAAATAGCGAATTCTAAACAATTTTCTTTTCCAAATACTTTAAAATTTATTTTAGATAGTATATTTAATTATCATAATTTTAAAGATTTAGAATATATAAAACTATGGCATGGTAGAAATTATCATACAGAACATATAGAGGATTGTCTTAGTGATTTAGAAAGCGTAGAAGATGCAATCGTATGTTTACTATATATTTTATTACAATTACAAGAGCGAGATTGTGTAAAAAGAGGAACATCAGAAGTTTCAGAGCTTATTACAAATTATATATATGAGTATTTTGTTGATAATAGTGGTAATGAGTCTTTTGTTGATAATAGTGGTAATGAGTCTTTTGTTGATAATAGTGGTAATGAGTCTATTGTTGATAATAGTGGTAATGAGTCTATTGTTGTTCCACTATATAAAAAATTTAAAGCTCTTGGAATTTTAGATAAATTTAAAGAAATGCATAAATTTGTTAAAGTAAATCTTTACTTGCAAAATCAATTAAATGATAAGATAAAAACGTATATGGAAGATAAAAATAGTGATGTTGAAAAATTATGCAAATATCTTTGTGGAGCACAAAGAGGAAAAAGTGATTTAGCAGAAAAATTTGATAGTTTAAGAAATCATATTTATAAAAGTATGGTTAAATTATATGAAGAAATAAGTCTTCATGAAATTTTACCTACGAAAGAAGATGGTAAAATTAAAGGTCGTAATGAGTCAACTTCATTTACAGATGGTAAATCATTCATAGGTAAAAAAGATATACTCGGTAGCGATAAAGTTAAAGAGATAGAAAAAACTACTACCGATAACCTAAAAACATGGAATATATTTTTAAGTTCTCTAGTTTTAAAATCGAAAGAAGAATCATATAAGTGTAAAGAAAATAGTGATGAGTATGCAGAATTTGAACAAGTTGAACTAGAAGAAAAAAAGGAAGAATTGTTAGAAGAGAAAGCAAAAGAATTGTTAGATGACAATGGGATTTTACGTTTTTACATAAAAACAGAAGAGGTAGAAACTGAAGAAGCAGCAGCGGAAGAAGCAGCAGCGGAAGAAGCAGCAGCTGAAGAAGCAGCAGCTGAAGAAGCAGCAGCTGAAGAAGCAGCAGCTAAAGAAGCAGAAGAGTTATAATTATATTACGAATATTTCAATAATAATTTCTTTATCAGTTATCCGTATGACATATATATTTTCTCTCAAATTATGCGTCAATATTAATGACTTTAGAGTAATTTTTACAGTTTTGAACATGTTTTGTCAAAGCTTAGTTATTAATACAAAAACTTAGTTATTAATACAAAAACTTGGTTATTAATTCAAAAACCAATTATTTTGTTTCAATAACAATTTCTTTATCAGAGTTTTTTTTAGATTTTTTGTCTATTTTTTTATTAGGTTTATCAGGATTTTTTTCACATCGCCATTTATGAGCTCCTAGAGCTCCTCTTGTTGGAAATGGAACAAAACAGAAAGGACAATCCCAAGTTTGCAAGGCATCACATTTGCCAGTAAAGAAAGTGGTTAATTTTGGTAGTTTAATATTATTAACAGCTTCTTTCAAACATTTTTCATTTCTTGAAATAACATTATATCTAAAATAATTAATATTAATATTATAATTTAAGTTTCAATAGTTATAGTATTACATTTGATTTTACATGTTTGAACATGTTTAGCAAGCGATTTTGCGTTTTTATATACTTTAACTTTACAATATTCACATTTAAAAAGTGTTTCTTCTGTTGAAGAAAATTGTTGTGAAAGAACTTTTGACAATTCTGGAAATTCAAGTTGAGAGATTTGTTTAGTCATATTTCTATTAAATAATCTAAGAGAATCAGATAATCCATTTCGATGAATAAGAAATCTTTGATATTCATTATTAATTTCTTTAATTTCATCAGGAGAAACATTTAATTGTACAGAATCTTTACCATTTTGTTTAAGAGCAGTATATAGATGATCAATTGCATCAACAGCAAGTTTAATTTTATCAAAATCATAATCAGCATTATGGATATATATCATTATATATCCATTATGTATATCAATTTGAAAATTTTTTTTTCTCGAGATACCACTTTTTTGTGAAACAAGAATTCCATGACAAGATTGATATTCAGCGTCACGAATAAATTTTTCGATATCAGGAATAGTTATATTAGATGAATGAAATTTATTTTCAATCATAATAGTAGGTTTTTCACTTCTCTCAAGAGAGAAGTCTCCAGAACAAGATTGTCCAGTTGTATTAGTTATAATTGCATCTGGAAATGTATTATTTAATCCTTGTTCAAGATTATTTTCACTATCAATTCCTTTATAGTTAGAGCTTTTTTGTCTATCAAAATATGTTTGAACATCTTTTAGAATTTTTGATTGATTAGTAGAAGATTCATGAAGTTGTTTAATCAAATTTAGAATAAATTGTTGTAGAGAATCACATCTAGCTTGAAAGTTTCCATTAATTGAATCAGCAAGTTCTCTCGGAGAGTTGCTTTTAGAAATTTCATTTTTTAATTCAATAATATTAGAATCTAATATATTTTTTAAATTATCAAGAATAATAGAACGCATTTTTTGATCTATATTTTCACTTGTTGAATGTTTGTTATTTTCAAGAGCTCTTTCAATATCTTTAATAGAGTTATCTTTGATTGTAGACAATTGCAAAGTTAAATTATCAACCATCGTATTTGGAATAGAAGCGATAGTAGTTTGAAGATTTATTATTCCTTGACTTGAAGATGTTACTTTATCTCTCATTTCATTCATATCGTTTTCTAACTTTTTAAAAGATGAAAGTAAAATATCATCTCTGTTAGCATTATTGGTTTGTGAAATTTTTTCAAGTAATCCAATAAATAGCAGGTTCATTGTCTCAAAGTCAAATTCTGGATGAGTGTGATAAAAATTAATAATCTTTTCATTTTTGACATGAATCATGGTTATAATATTATATATTATATGTTTTTAAATCGTTTTTTTTGTAGTTTTTTTTTGTATTACAAAAAATGTTTGTAAAAAAAGTTTGTAATACAAAAAGTTTTTACAAAATGTCTAAATACTTTTCTTTTTAAATTTTTTTTTCTCATTTTATTTTGAATTCTATTTTATACCGGAGCTTTGCTCCATGCTA